>Briea_p1__coassemble_1033_pt1 | contig 17650 bp, 15 predicted proteins | sample Briea_p1__metabat2_low_PE_008 | metagenome-assembled genome bin Briea_p1 | reverse complement strand
AAGGCAGTATTGTCCGATACACCTATATGTATTTTCTGGTTGATAATGGCACAATAGCCTTCCTTCGAAACTCCCCAGGACAGGGGGGTTCCTTCCAATACAAAAGCTCCTACAATATGCTGGTTGTCTGCTCTGACATCGGCAGCCTGAGCAATGTAAACAATCGTAGAATCCTTAATATCTGGAGTCCCCATCTGCAAAACCACCTTAGTGTAATGAGGGGTATAGACAACCATCGGCACATCATTAATGATTGTATCATTCGCTTCTGTCCCCCCCTGCCATCCACTTTCATGAGATTCATTCCCGGGCAACCGAACAGATTCTGAAGCCGTGGATGCTGTCTGCTGCCCCCCAACTTGCAGTTCGGCATTGCTGTGCTCCGAGAGGCTTTTAACACCACCCGGTCTATAAAAGAAGAAAAGAAGTAGCAGTAAACATACGATGATGGCAGCTGCAGTCACCACCATCCACTTTCGGATCCTGCAGCCTTTCTTCAGTTCCGGTTTAGCCTTTCCCAGGACTCTAATCTCCGTTTCTTTAATATCGTATTCGTTTTTCATATAACCTCCTGTTCAAATAATTCCTTTAATGATTTCAGTGCTTCCTTGGAAGCATTGAGTGTATGATTCGCCCCATGCTGATTACTCAAAATGAGTTTCTGCTGAGATATATTGATGTAATAAACGAATGTCCGGTTTATAATCAGGCTACGCCCGATACGTATAAAAAGCATTCCAGCTGAGCCCAGTTGGGTTTCAATAAGCTTCTCCAGTTGACCCAGTTGCATGGTTAAGACCCTACTCTCACCATCCGAAAGCACCAAGGTAGAATAATTCCCATCGGAAGATATAAAAACCAGATGTTCCGGATTCACCCTGACGAGTTCTACGCTGGTCGAAAAGATTAATGTATTCATATTATTTATATACTTTTTTCTAATGGAGTCTCCAATACATGAAGAATAACGGCTCGAACAGTATACGGCAAAGATAAGTGATGTTTTTCAAGGCAGATAATCTTGCAGGAATCCTTGTATGTAAGCTGTCATTGAATGTATGAATTCTCCTTATTCCGCTTTATATGCATTTCCCGTCAGCTGTTGCTAAATAACCCGGCATACAGATTAATCCTTACATCAAAAATAATTACATACATATTTACAGGATGTTTATCTTACCCATCCTGTAAATATTGAGCTATTCGATGAAATACAAACTATTTCTCATTCAATCTATTTAAGTCTCTTTTCTGATTCTGACACTCCTCAAAATATTCCCTTGAAACACCTTCTACTTCATAACCAGTTCCCGTTTCCATCGCATATAACTCGACAGCCGTCAGTTTTGTTATGTCAATAGGACTTCCAGTTCCACAATAAAAACTCCAATGATGCTCTTTTTCCTCCTCCGTTTTCATATCAAGAGGATCCCCGGCATACCATCCTTTATCATATAAAAGTGCTTCAATTTCCACATCATCATCACTTTCAATGTATTTATTCTGATAAGTCTCGTCCCAAAGACATGAAATATAGCTCTTATCTTTCGATACAGTAGTCAGTTTAAAGCACGGAAGCGTTTTGACTATATCATAAAACTCTTCCCGATTGTTGTCTGCCGTCAGATAACTCACCTGTTGTTCTCTTGTCTCCATAAGTCGGTTATTTTGATTGTTCACATATATTTTTGCAAGGTTCAATGCACGTTCTATTTTCAAACACGTACTGGTACGCGCATCATAATTCCCGTTTTCTATTTTACTGATAATTGCGATTGCAACTCCAGACCTCTGCGACAGTTCCTTTTGAGTCATACCACAGGATTTACGTAAATCACAGAGTATTTTTCCGTAATATGCAATGTCTTTTTTCATGCTGCAAATATAATAGCTTCTTTTCAATGTTGATTAATTGATTAACCTCGATAACATCTATTAACTTATACATTCCCTCGTCCAGAAAAAAAGAACAGACACGCAGCAGATACCATTAGCATCTACCGCGTGTCTGCAGAAACAACCGGAAACAATTAAACTTAAGGCTGGTAATACCCCGCCATACTCATCTCTTTAGCAGTAAAATACTTGTAGATTTACCTGCAAGGTAAGATGCGCGAAGTTTTTTTCCTATACCGTTGTATATTTCTGGTGTCATATTCCTGTTGATATCCCGTCACTCTGCCGAGAACTCCTTGATACGCTGTTCCTCACTCAAACGGCAAACCAGCAGCGTATTATTCTTTTCAGCCACGATATAGCCATCCAGACCCTGAACCACCACCTTCTTCTCCTGCGTGGTATGCACCACACAGTTACGCGACTCATACAACTTGATATTCGGACCGATACACACATTGTTATGCGCATCCTTCTCCGAATTCTCATGCAGCGACCCCCACGTACCCAGATCACTCCATCCGAACGAAGCAGGGAACACATAAATCTCGTCCGCCTTCTCCATGATGGCATAATCCACCGAAATATTCTCACACGTAGGGAACAGTTCATTCACCACCGCCTGCTCTTCATCCGTGTAATAATAGGGCAGCATACGTTCAAAAATCTCCGCCATCGAAGGCTGATACACGCGGAGCGCATTGACTATCGTATTCACATTCCATATAAATATACCGGCATTCCAGAAATAATTGTTCCGCTGCAGATAACGCTCAGCAGTAGCCAGATTCGGCTTTTCCTTAAACGCATCCACGCGGTAGATTTCCTTATTCGACGGACATGCCATAGTCAAGTCGGCTTCAATGTATCCATACCCGGTTTCCGGGCGGGTAGCTTTCATACCCAGCGTCACGATAGCATCCGATTCAGCTGTAAAATTCATAGCCGAAGTCACTACCCTGCCAAATTCACGCACATCCATCACGATATGGTCACTCGGAGTCACCACAATATTCGCCTTCGGATTTTTCGCTTTGATTTTCCAGCTTACGTAAGCAATACACGGTGCCGTATTTCTGCGGCAAGGCTCCAGCAGAATATGATCTTCAGGCACTTCGGGCAACTGTTCTTTTACAATTTCCGCATAATTTGCCGAAGTGACCACCCATACATTTTCAGGGAGGCAAATACCTTTAAAGCGGTCTACAGTCAGCTGAATCAGCGTACGTCCACACCCCAATACATCGATAAACTGTTTAGGCAGTTGTGCGCTACTCATCGGCCAGAAACGGCTTCCGATACCCCCTGCCATAATGACTAAATGGTTATTATAGGAATTCATAAACAAAAACTATCAAAATTTTGAGCACAAAGTTAACAATTAATAAGAAGAAAACATACTTTTTTAAAAGGAAAAGCAGTGTTCTACAGCATCAACTCACATTCTTTTACCCCAACCTCACAGTCCATACAATCGAAAAGGCCGTTTCAGCCTTTGCATTCCCGCAAATAAGCCAAAACAGCCTTTTCCCCTAATTATTATAGTTAAACAAACCAGATGCTCAACAATCAGCAATACATATTCAAGATAGCTTCATACAATTCCTGCTTACCGCTGGTCTGTTTCGGCTCGCCCACTTCCTTAGCATAAGCCACAACCTCTTCCAGCGTCAGTTTGCCTTCTTCAAACTCTTTACCCTTACCGCCATCAAATGAAGCATAGCGGTCGGCAAGCATCTTCTTGTAAGGAGATTCTTCCAACAACTGAGCAGCACTCAGCAATGCACGAGCCATCACATCCATACCTGCGATATGAGCAATGAAGATATCTTCCAGGTCGGTAGAGTTACGGCGAGTCTTCGCATCAAAGTTCGTACCACCGTCACCGAAGCCACCGTTACGGATAACCTGCATCATCGCCTGAGTCAGCTCATAGTTATCGATAGGGAACTGGTCGGTATCCCATCCGTTCTGATAGTCACCGCGGTTAGCGTCGATAGAGCCCAACATACCGTTGTCAACAGCCACACACAATTCATGTTCGAAAGTATGACCAGCCAAAGTAGCATGGTTCACTTCAATATTCACTTTGAAATCCTTGTCCAATCCGTGAGCCTTCAAGAAACCGATAACCGTTTCTGTATCCACATCATACTGATGTTTAGAAGGTTCCATCGGTTTCGGTTCAATCAGGAAAGTACCAGTGAAACCTTTTTTGCGAGCATAGTCACGAGCCAGCGTCAACATCTGAGCCAAGTGTTCCTTTTCACGTTTCTGGTCAGTATTCAGCAATGACATATAGCCTTCACGTCCGCCCCAGAACACATAGTTTGTACCACCCAATTCGATTGTAGCATCGATGGCATTTTTAATCTGCACAGCAGCACGAGCCACTACGTCGAAATCAGGATTGGTAGCCGCACCATTCATATAACGTGCATGACCGAAAACGTTAGCTGTACCCCACAACAGTTTGATACCTGTTTCAGCCTGTTTCTGTTTAGCGTAAGCCACTACCTCTTTCAAGTTAGCTTCATATTCTTCAATCGTATCCGCTTCTTCGCACAAATCCACGTCATGGAAGCAGTAATATTCGATACCCATTTTCTGCATGAATTCGAAACCGGCATCCATTTTATCTTTCGCAGCCTGCACCTTGTCAGCATTACCGTTCCAAGCGAATTTTTTTGTACCGCCACCAAACTGGTCAGCACCTTCAGCGCACAAAGTGTGCCACCAAGCCATAGAGAATTTCAACCAATCTTTCATTTTCTTTCCCATTACCACGCGTTCAGCGTCATAATAGCGGAAAGCCATAGGGTTTTTACTTTCTATACCTTCGAATTTAATTTTTTCAATTCCGGGAAAATACTGTTTTGTTGCCATAAGATTTAAGTTTTTAAGTTTATGAGTTTTTAGTTTTTAATTTTTAATTTTTCGTTTTATCCAAGATAACCCTTCCAGCGTTCATAAGCCTCTTCATACGCAGCCCTGTCACGTTCATTCGGTTCAATCACCGCCAGTTTATCAAGCGTAGCAAAAGCCTCTGTATTATCCTTATAGATACCAGCACCCATACCGGCACCCTTTGCAGCGCCCACCGAGCCATCTGTATCATACAATTCAATTGTAGCCCCGGTCACCCCGGCAAGCGTATCGCGGAACAGCGGGCTCAAGAACATATTTGCATGTCCGGCATGAATTTTATGCACCTCCATGCCCATCCCCTTCATAATATCGATTCCATAACGGAAAGAGAACACGATACCCTCTTGCGCAGCACGAATCACATGACTCTTCGTATGCCGGTTAAAGTTCACCCCATGAATCGAGCATCCCACTTCGCGGTTCTGCAACATACGTTCCGCCCCGTTACCGAAAGGCAAGACACTCACCCCCTCAGCACCGATAGGAGCCTGTGCAGCCAAGTCATTCATATCCGCATACGAAATACCTTCCGGAGCCACCGTACGCTTCATCCACGAGTTCAAGATACCCGTACCGTTAATACAGAGCAACACCCCGAGGCGAGTCTGTTCAGCCGAATGATTCACATGAGCAAATGTATTTACGCGCGATTTCGGGTCATAGTTTACCGCTCCGTTCACCCCATATACCACCCCCGAAGTACCTGCCGTAGAAGCAATTTCTCCCGGGTTAAACACATTCAGCGAAAGCGCGTTATTAGGCTGGTCACCCGCACGGTAAGTCACCGGAGTACCCTCTTTCAGTCCCAGTTCCTCAGCCACAGCAGCCGTAACACGACCCTGTTCAGCAAAAGTCGGACGAATATCCGCAATCAGCGAACGGTCGAATCCATAATAATCCATCAGGAAGCCAGCCACCTCATTCTGTTTGAAGTCCCAGAACATCCCTTCCGACAAGCCAGAAACCGTAGTACAGATTTCCCCGGTAAGACGCATGGCGATATAATCGCCCGGCAACATGATTTTATCAATCTTCGCATAAATTTCAGGTTCATTTTCCTTAATCCACGCCAATTTTGAAGCCGTAAAGTTTCCCGGAGAATTAAGCAAGTGCGAAAGACACAAATCCTCTCCCAGTGTCTGGAAAGCCTTTTCTCCATAAGGAACCGCACGCGAGTCACACCAGATAATAGCCGGGCGCAACACCTGCTGATTCTTATCCACGCAAACCAGTCCGTGCATCTGATACGAGATACCGATTGCCGCAATATCCTCCTTCTTCGCTCCGCTATGAGCAAGAATATCTTTTGTAGCAAGTTTCAGGTTTTCCCACCACATATCCGGATGCTGTTCAGCCCATCCCTGACGTACCGCCATAATTTCGGCTTCTGTTTTCGGATAAAAAGCGGAAGCTACACATTTTCCTGTCTCCGCATGAACGATGCTCGCCTTTACCGAAGAGCTGCCTATATCGTAACCTAGTAAATACATGTGTTTTTAGTTTATTAGTTTATAAGTTTATTAGTTTTTTAAGTTCGTAAGTTTAAGAGTTTTTACCGAGCCAGTTACTGCATCGTTTTTTTATATACAGCCCGGTCAAACCGATAATAACGTGCAGCCCGATGACGCACCCCCTGCTCTTTCTCCTCCAGCGGAACGACGTAAGGCATAAGTGCAATTTTCTTATGAAAGTTACGCACATCAAACTTCTTGTCGTAAACCAATTCAAAGAGGATACGCAACTGCGCCGCCGTAAACTTGCGCGGAAGCAAGTCGAACATCACCGAAGGCGTTGTTTCCACATAATGACGGATATACGTCAGTGCATCCTGACAAATCTGCAAGTGGTCGAACGCCAACGCTTTCACCTCCGAAACCGGAGTCCAGCAAGCATCATACGTATTACTCAGCCGGCGGTTCTCTCTGTCAATCTTCAGCAGAGAGAGGTAAGCGATGGTAACAATTCTCCCCACCCTATTCTCCGTAATCCGGTGAAAACGCTCCAGCCACATCACATCCTTCGGATTCGCCGTACGGTCTTTCGACCCATACGCCTTAAACTGTGTCATCTTTATGTTTTTCAATCCGGTCAACTCATTCAATACGCGTTTGGCTGCATCATCCAAATCTTCATCCGCATAAATCAAGCTACCCGGAAGCTTCATATCGTTCACTTCTCCGTCGGTCTGCTTCCCCATCTGGCGAACCAGCAACACACGAAACTGCTCTCCGTCAAAACCAATCAACACACAGTCCACTGAGACATGTACGTCAATCACCAAATCTTTTTCTTCAAGCTTATTCATAGCGTTTATTTTTAATTGACGCTGCAAATATAAACACTTTTTCAATTCATCAAACTAAAATAAAAGAAATTTTTACCATGTTATAAAGCACTATTTTCCAAGCAGATAGTTTTCATCTATTATACGATATTAATAATCAAGCTTATTGTATCAAATACGATATATAAAAACCCCTCTGAAAACGCCTAGGCAAGCCAAAGGAAACGCCTAAGCATTCCAGTCCGCACACCTTAATATATAAAGCAAGACGAGCAGGCGTTTTTTTGCCGGAAACACCCCTTCACCCTCCGCATATCAGAAAGCACCCCGATGCTAAATACAAAATAGTTTCAAAAAACACACTTCATCCCAAAACTTGACCCTTTTCATAAATCCGTATATAACAGCATATTATCCCCTAATTTTAGGCTCAAAAAAACTTTGTAAACAAAGGGTCAGTGCCAAAGTGTCAAGACACGATTTTTCCTGCTTCCATATTTAACCACCCATGCACCCACGAATGTGGTACACATCACGACCGGGACTTCAATGCCGCTTGCAACATCAAGGAATTTGGCTTGAAAGCCCTACCCACGGAGCGTGGGAAAGTCAAGCCTGTGGACTGCCCAACGGTGGATGACCGACCCTGTGTCCTAAAAAGCCGTGGCAGGAAGAAGCAGGAAAAGAGAGGAGGTATTGGTATCTCCGAAGTCGCTAAATCTTTAGTTTAGCAGTAATTCACAGACTCATAATACTCCCCTTTTCCTCGCGCGCGCGGAGAAAGGGTCAAGAAAAAAAGTGGCACTGACACTTTGTTTACGACATTAAAAAATCATGACAAGCAAGATACAAAAAGCTAATTATCAACAAAATACAGAGAAAAAAGAAAGTGCCAAGCAGCTCATAGATTGCGGTTTACGACACCCACCAGAAGCAAATCCAAGAGACCATCAGGCATTTCCACCCCTCTAATTCAAAGTGTAAAAAAGCCCCTCATCGGTGCAGTATTTGTCGAATCCGCTCATTCTCTTATCGGAATCCTCAAAAAACACATTTTTTCCATATTTGCCCTTTGCCCTTTCGGTGGGAATGCGTATTTTTGTGGGATAAATAGATGCCAACGCTTACCTTGCATGCAGCTTCTGCATGGGACAGGTAACGGCGGAGCCGTACCCAAAGGTCAGCGTCAGAGTGAAAACAGATTCTTATCATACCGAAAACGGTTCTTATCCATGAGAAAATTATTAGACCTGAAAGCAGGAGCCATCTTCCACGAAGAAATGGACCGCATCACCCTATGCGTACGCAAGGAATGCATAGAGATTATCTACAAACTGAAGCCAGGCAGATTTATGATCATCAACATGATACGCAGCGATGACGACGAAGTACTTCTGATGACCAATTGGGGCAATTTCTTCAGCCGCATGCAGAATCCGGACGTGCAGCTTCCCAAGATCAAGCAATGCTGCCCCACCCTCCATGCGGTACTTACAGGCGAAGACCCGGATGAAGTGTTCCGCACCAGTTGCGGCAAATCATCCTCACCCGACCATGTTCACGGCTTGGCTCTGACCTGCAAGACCGATCCGCGTGCCCCACTCATCGGTTGCATAACCGACCCCTTGCTGCACAAAGTAACGACTCTTGTAAACAAGAACATTGCCATCTATAACGAGCTGAGCTCAAACCCTCCTTTCCCGGCATGGAAAGACGGGCTGATGGAGGTGTGGAATGGGTGAAATGCTGAAACATTAAATAATAAAAAAACGCATTTTCTAAAATAACAATTTAAAACTATCTCAATAAAGCTAGGGTTTGGCAAATCATTCTTCAGAATCATATTCTATACGGAATGCTTACCTATAAAAGCCTTATCCTTAATTAACCCTATAAAATTTCATTTAATATAATAATTAATATGCAAGCTATTATTTTGGCAGCCGGAATGGGACGGCGTTTAGGAGAATTGACAAAAAACAATACGAAATGTATGGTAGAAGTCAACGGAGTAAGACTGATAGACAGACTGCTAGACCAACTTTCTCAATTTTCGCTCAACCGCATCATTTTGGTAATAGGCTATGAAGGTGAAAAGTTAAAAAGCTATCTCGGCAACCAACGAGGCAACACCCCATTAGAATATATTGAAAACCCCATCTACAACCAGACAAACAATATTTATTCATTAGCTCTGGCAAAAAACGAACTGACAGAAGACGATACCCTGCTAATCGAATCAGACTTGATTTACGACACAGCTATTTTCAATCGAATATTGAAAGACGAGCGCCCCAACTTAGCAGCTGTTGCTAAATTTGAAAGTTGGATGGATGGCACAGTTGTATTACTTGACAGTGATGAAAATATTATCAGCTTTATTCCTAAGTCTGGTTTTAATTTCAATGATACCGACCAGTATTACAAAACCGCCAACGTATATAAGTTCAGCAAAGAATTTTCAAAAGAAAAATACATTCCTTTCTTAGAGGCTTACAGCAAAGCGTTGGGAAACAATGAATATTATGAATCCGTACTGCGTGTCTTAGCCATGCTGGACAAAACGGGATTAAAAGGACTTCCCTTAAAAGAGGACGAAAAATGGTATGAGATAGATGATGTTCAGGACTTAGACATAGCCGAAACCTTATTTGCTGACGACAAAGACCGGTTAGCGCGTTACCAGCAACGCTATGGAGGATACTGGAGATTCCCCAAACTACTCGATTTCTGCTATTTGGTAAATCCCTACTTCCCCTCACCTAAAATGAAAGCAGAATTACGCGCAAACTTTGACATCCTGCTTACTGAATATCCTTCAGGAATGAAAGTAAACTCACTGCTGATAGGAAAATACTTCAATGTACGGCAACAATATGTTTGCGTAGGAAACGGAGCTGCAGAACTTATCAAAAGTTTGATGGAACGCCTTACCGGCAAACTAGGTGTAATTTACCCGACATTTGAGGAATACCCGAACCGAAAAGATTCACAAGAAATCATCCCGTTCATTCCTCAAAACCAAAGCTTCTCTTACAGCGCAGATGACCTTATGACATTCTTTGACGATAAGGCTATCGACTGTTTGCTCCTCATCAATCCTGATAATCCGTCTGGTAATCTGATTTCAAAAGAAGAATTAAATCGCCTGATAGCATGGAGTAAAGTCAAGCAAATCCGCTTGATTGTTGATGAATCTTTCGTTGATTTCGCCAATGGAGGATTAGATATGTCGTTGCTTGACAACAACACCCTCAGTGCGAATCCCCATCTCATCGTTGTAAAGAGTATTTCAAAATCATATGGAGTACCCGGACTACGTTTAGGAGTCATTGCCAGCGCAGATACCGATTTGATTGATTGGATGAAAAAAGATGTAGCTATCTGGAATATCAACTCATTTGCTGAGTTCTACTTGCAGATTTATGGAAAATACGAATCCGACTATAAAAAAGCCTGCAAACAGTTTATGAATGAACGCACACGTTTTTACAAAGAGTTGCTGAGCATTGATTTTCTACGTGTCATTCCGTCACAAGCGAATTATTTCCTTTGCGAGATAACCGAAAGATACTCATCACGAGAATTAACAGAAAAGCTTCTTTCCGACTTCAACATTTTAATCAAAGACTGCGGAACAAAGAAAGCATTCTCACAAGGAAACTATATCCGCATTGCGGTGAGAGATGAAAAAGATAATAACCAATTAGTTAATGCCTTGAAATCTCTATAACCATGATAGCAATTACAGAGGAAGATATCAAAAAACTTAATATATCACCACTTACTTGTGTTAATTGGGTAGAAGAAGCATTTAAGCTAAAATATGAATGTCAGTTACCGGCAAAAGTGTCGGTACACCCTGCAGGAAACGATTTTATTACCACGATGCCTTGTCTGTTACCACCAAAATATCACACCTTTGGAGTCAAAGTCGTTTCAAGAATAAATGGAAACCACCCTGCACTAAAAAGTGACTTGATGCTTTTCGACACCCGGCAAGGGACATTGAAAGCTATTGTAGAAACGGACTGGATAACATCTATGCGTACCGGAGCCGTAGCAACCTTAGCAATCCGGGCACTACGAAAATCAAACACAAGAACCTATTCGTTTATCGGTTTAGGCAACACAGCCCATGCAACCATGAAATGCATGCTAGAAACATTCAAAGACGAACATCTTGAAGTCCGGTTGTTCCGATACAAAGAACAAGCTGAAAAATTCATGGCTGACTTTTCCCGATATACCAATGTCTCTTTCCACATTGTCGATTCAATGAAGGAGCTGACAGAAGAGACAGATGTACTGATTTCCTGCATCACCGACGCACAAGGACTACTTGTAGAAGACACATCCTGGTTTGCTCCGGGGGTTCTGCTTGTTCCAATCCACACACGAGGATTCCAAAACTGCGACCTGATATTCGACAAGGTTTTTGCCGATGATACCGACCACGTAAAAGGATTCAAGTATTTCTCGCAGTTCAAGCAATTCAATGAGATAGGCAATGTATTGAAAGGAACGGCAGAAGGCAGATTGAACGATACGGAACGCATAATTTCCTACAACATCGGATTGGGACTACATGATGTGTATTATTCGCATCAGATTTACAACATGCTACACCCATAGTCAAATGGCAGAAAGTTTACGAAAAAAAACAATACAAGGAGTTGTATGGAGTTCCATCGAACGATTCTCGCTACAATCCATACAATTCATTATCAACATCATCATGGCACGCCTGTTATTGCCGTCAGACTACGGCATGATAGGCATGCTTGCCATCTTTTTACAATTGTCGCAAACTTTTGTGGATTGCGGATTCACCAATGCCCTCATACAGCGGAAAGAGCGGACAGAAACGGATTTCTCCACTGTGTTTTACTGCAATGTGCTGATTGCCGTCGTGCTTTATGCCATCCTGTTCTTTTCAGCCCCACTCATTGCCGGGTTCTACAACCTCCCCCAACTTACGGAGGTGACAAGGGTCATTTCGCTGAACTTTATCTTTGCGTCTTTCTCGGCTGTACATAAAACCAAGCTGACGATAAACGTCGATTTTAAGACCCAATCGAAAGCCTCGCTTACGGCTGCCCTTATTTCGGGCGGTGTAGGTATTGCAACGGCTTACACAGGCATGGGCGTATGGGCTTTGGTGTGTCAGTCTGTTTTGAACTCCCTTTTGCTCACAGCTTTGCTCTGCTATTTCGTTCGGTGGAAACCTTTGTTGAAATTCTCTAGACAGTCTTTCAATAGCCTGTTCTCTTTCGGATCGAAACTCATGATAGCAAATTTTATCAATATCGTTTACAGAAACTTATATACATTGATTATTGGAAAAAAATTTTCAGCTGTGGTTTTAGGGTACTATACAAGAGCAGAACAATTTGCTTCATTTCCTCCATCCAATATCAATGCGGTTCTCTCACGAGTGACTTATCCCATTCTAAGTTCTATTCAAGACGATGATCAAAGATTAGCCGACACATACCGAAAGTACATACAGCTGGCTTCTTTTATCATATTTCCCCTCATGATAGGATTGGCATCTTTGGCTCTTCCCATTGTCCGCATTTTACTAACAGACAAATGGATAGGAATCGTAACGTTACTACAAATATTATGCTTTGACTGGATGTTTGACCATATCAGTTCCATAAATCTTAATTTATTATATGTTAAAGGGCGTTCAGACTTATCTTTACGCTTAGAAATCATAAAGAAAACTATCGCAATAATCATCCTATTCATCTCTATTCCTTTTGGCATAGAAGGCATGTGTTGGGGACGTGTAATCTATTCCCTGATAGCAACCTATGCAAACTGTTTTTATACACATTCTTTGATAGGACTGACATTTAAACAGCAGATATATGACGTACTTCCTTGCCTTATACTGGCTTTAAGCATGGGAGCTGTTGTTATAGGAGTTAATCATTTCATCAGCCAGCCTTTCGAAGCTATAGTTATAGGAACATCAATAGGGATATTATTCTATTCACTAATGAGCTATCTATTTAAAATAAAGCCATTCAACGAGCTATTACAACTTATTCGTATAAAAAAATTATAACATGAGAGAGTTTAATTTCATTTATCACCTTGCCGACAAGTTTCACAACAGCAAGATTCTACGTTTTTTCTTTTTAGGAATATACAGAAAATATAAAAAGCAGGTTGCTAGCTACAGGAAAAAGTCTTTCCGCCAAAACGGAAGAACAGCACTCGAACATTTCAACAAAGCCTTGAACGAAGCCGGATGCGACTACTGGCTTGAGTTCGGGACACTAATTGGCGCAATCCGTGAAAAAGGTTTCATCAAACACGATGACGACATTGATGTAGGCATGTTTCTGAAAGACCGTCCCAAAAATCTGGAAAAGCACATGGCAAAACATGGTTTCAAAAGAACCAGACACATTGTAGTGGATGACGGGAAAGACGGATTTGAAGAAACCTACGAGTATCAAGGCGTTGGCATTGACATCTTTTACTTCCATCCTACAGACAAAGTCAACGAAGCATATTGCTATGACTTCTTGACCGATCCAGACCGGAAGCCCCGCGAATTTATGGACGAAGTAGGAGGTTTTTGGGCACGGAAGGTAATATTCCCATTTAGCGGACTCACAAACTGGGATTTCTTAGGTATACAGGTAAAGATCCCTGCCAACTATGACGAACACCTGAAAGCCCACTATGGCAATTATATGCAACCAGACCCAGATTGGGGTGTAAAGAAAGCCAACGGAACCATTCTGATGAAAGACAAGATAGGAAAACAAATTCTAGGATAAACAAATGAAAACCTACATAGTAAACCTTGAAAGTTCTCCCGAGCGCAAAGAATACATGGAGAACCTACTGAAAGATATTCCAGCATTGGAGTATGAATTTATAAAAGCAGTAGATGGACGCAAGCTTACTGATTCTGAGAGGAACGCTTTATTCGATTCATCCCGTGCGTTTAAACGCTACGGACGCGAATGCAGACCAGGCGAGATAGGCTGCACCCTAAGCCATCAGCAATGCTACAAAAAGATAGCGGAATCGGCAGAGGATTATGCATTGATTTTAGAAGACGACATCGTTATAAATTGTACAGACAATGCAATTTGGGAAAAAATGCAAGCATTCCTCTGCAAAGAGAACAAGCCTATGGTTCTTCTGCTGTCTGGCAATTACTGGTACAGCCGCACCCAAAGCCATAAAGTGGGCTTAACTACTGCCTATGTTTTCGATGCCTACGGAACTTTTGCCTACCTAATCAACAAGAAGGCTGCCAAGCTGCTTATCGAGTATCCGGCTACATTCCTTGCCGATGACTGGCGGTACTTAAGATCGAAAGGGATAAAACTCCAAGCAATATACCCACACCCAATTTCTCCATCGGAAGAATCCCTGCTTTCGAGTACGATACTCACCGGAATAAAGCGTAATGATAAAATAAATAAGCAGAACCTGCCATTTGCCACATGTATCAGTACTTACATACGAGGAGGAATCAGACACTTCTTGAAATTTATAAAGCACTACGAAGGGAATTGGGGATAATAATTTCATTCACGACATCAGCATTTTAATCATCAATTAAAAATTATAATCCTTCCACCAGGATTACATCCATATCAGAAAACCCATGTTTTCTTATATCATATACAACTCCATACTTATAAATTCCATCCTGTTTTCATATTGGGCAGAATATTGCAATACAAATTTTTCACGAAATATTTGTCGGGTTATAGTATTCCTGGGGATGTTCCTGCCTGCAGCCGTACGCTACGAAGTGGGATATGACTACGACAATTATACAAATCTATACCATTGGATGACCGGTTACGGCTATCTGGAGTTTGGCTACGCATTTCTTCAAAACTTGGCGCAAGCTTTATCGTTAGAGTCGCAATGGATTTTTGTCCTGTCATCCTTTGTCATGTATTTTCCTGTCTGTTTCGGAATCGGGCGAAAAGACTACTCCATCATCATACCCTGCTATATACTTTGCGTTTATCCTGAAAGCCTCTCGTTTATCCGACAATATATGGCTGTTTCGTTCTTAATTTGCGGAGTTTACTATTATCTCTATTCCGAATCAACAAGAAAATCCGCATTGTATTCAACTGCTTCGCTTTTGTTTCACTACTCGTCCGCTTTATACCTGGGCTTTTATGCACTTAGAAATAAAATCAAGCTGACCCGTCCTGCCACGATATGGGGAATTATCGCCGTGTTCTACCTTCTGATTATCAAGTTCAATTTTATCAACTTTCTGTTTTCATTGGTTGCTGTGGCATTTTCCCGCTATGCAGGATATCAAAATAGTTCTTGGAATACCGATACGGAAATGGGGTCTGGCTTAGGAGTGTTAGCCAGACTATTTATCCCGTTCTGTGTTTTCATATTCTACAAGCATATTCTGAAATCGAACCCGAAAAACCACTATCTGATTGTACTTAATGTTGCTTATGTCATCATAAACTTTATGGCTGTACAGATACACATCATGGGAAGATTGAACTCACTATTCATTTTCATCCAGTTATTCAGCTTCTGCGAACTGACGAAAATAGAAAATAAATACCGGAAAGTGATATTAGCCTGTTTATATATCGTGACCTTCATGACATATCAAAAAAACATATTATCGGTTTATCCTTATCAATCCATATTCTAACCATGCAACCTGTCATTTCTATCATCATCCCTTGTTACAACTCCGAGCAATATTTGCCGGAATGCCTGTATTCCATCTTACACCAGTCAGTTGAAAGTTGGGAGGCAATCTGCATCAATGACGGCAGCAAAGACAATACGGAAACAATCTTGCGGCAATTTGCTGAGAAAGACCCTCGCATCAAAGTGATTTCACAAGAAAATGCCGGCGTATCAGCTGCACGAAACCGAGGCTTGACTGAATGTAAGGGTGAATTTATCTGTTTCGTGGATAGTGACGACACCATAGAACCAGACTATCTGAAAACCCTACTTGCCATCAAATCATCTAACAATAATGATTTAAGTATCTGCAACTTTACCAGAGACATGTCCTTAATCTCCGCTTCTGCTCCAAAAGAACAAACATGGCAGAAAAAAGGATACGAATGTGCAGAAAAAATCCTGTGCGACAAGTCTTTTCACCCACAAGTATGGTGTATGCTTTTCCGTAAAGAAATTATACAAAAACATCGTATCGACTTTACATTAGGCTGTACCAGAGGTGAGGATTGGGAGTTCTTCATGAAATACTTGGTACACTGTAACAATGTCGGTTATTCCGATAAAAAGCTCTATCATTATCGCATCAATGAAAACTCTGCAATGGCTTCATTCAACGAAAAGAGCCTAACAAGCTTAGAAGCCGCACAACGGGTTACTGATTATTACGATTCATGCAAAAGCCCTGTAAAAGAAACAATCAAACAATATGCCGTATCAAGAAGCATTTGGAAATTCCTTATTTTATCGTTATTACAACATAACAAAACAATTTATCGCATATTAAAAACAAAATACGACACAAAAAGAGAAATGAGAAAGCTATACTCCTTTCCCGGATTCATAGAAAAAATCACCTCTCGTCTTTTTGTTTTCAGCGAGCCTCTATTCCGTTTCTGCTTCTATCTATACGGCTATTATAAAAAAAAACATTAGAATATGCACAACCTTCAAAAACTATCACTGGATGAAATCAAGCAAACAGAAGTCAACATTCTGAAATATGTAGTTGACATATGCGAAAAACATGAAATCCGTTACTTCCTCATCTATGGCACATTATTAGGAGCTGTGCGTCATCAAGGCTTCATACCTTGGGATGATGACATTGACATTTATATGCCCAGACCAGACTACGAACGTTTCATTGCCATTTGGGAAGAAAATATGTATGACAAGCATTCAGAGTTCAAGCTGTTTTTCCCTGGAAAAACAGAAGACTATTATTACGAATATGCAAAAGTATCAGCAAACAACACGACTTGTAAAATAGATATACCGATAAAGGAAATTAAAGGAATGGGAGTATGGATTGATATCTTCCCCTTGGACGGAATGCCGGAAAAATATACTTGCTACTTTTACAAATTGCACTACCTTAGACAAATGCGTTCACTATCCGTATATACCAAAGTTCCTAAAGTAAATTCCATCAAATCCTTAGGTATATACATCGGATGGAAGATTGTACGGGTCATCGGATGGAGGTTCTTTCAGAAAAGGGTCGTCAGACTATCGAAAAAATATGACTATGCAACAGCTCCTTATGTGGCATGTACCACATTGGCTTCACGAATCAAGTATGTATATCCGCACTCTGATTTCGATGCTGTAACACAACTGATATTTGAAGGGACAGAATTCGATGTTCCCGCCCAATATCACCGGATATTAACACGCACTTATGGTGATTATATGAAACTTCCTCCTATAGAACAACGTGTATCAAACCACTTATTTGACGCTTTCTATATACAATGACATTTTCCGTTCTTTTATCAATCTACAAAAAAGAACACCCCACCCACCTCAAGCAAA
>Briea_p1__coassemble_519_pt1 | contig 84434 bp, 59 predicted proteins | sample Briea_p1__metabat2_low_PE_008 | metagenome-assembled genome bin Briea_p1 | reverse complement strand
ACCTGTAACCGGCTGATCCGTAGTCAGCTACTCTATTCAGTTGAGCTACGCGGCCTTATCTTTTTTCTTAACGGGTGCAAAGGTATGGGTTATTTTTGAATTATCCAAATATCTTGGCGTTTTTTTTCTGAAAAAATCAGTTCATGAACCGTTTTCCGAAGACTTGCCATCCTAATGTCAACCCGAAATTCCAGTTCTTTTTAGGTGAACTATAGTGGTTTACATAAGCGCTTATTGCCCCAAAGGGGAGTTTGACGACCAATGCTATTTCACCTAAATATTCTACTCCTCCTTCAAATAATTCCCCGTAATAAGCCTGATGGCTTTCGTCTTGCTTGATTGGGAAGATAGGAGCAAATCCATATATTCCAGCCCGGATGTGGAATACAGGGTGTAGCTGGTATACGGGGCAGAGACCGATTCCGATAAACTGATTGGCGCGGAATGCCTCATTATAGGTAATCTTGCTATGAGCGGTAGGGGTAAATCCTTTGGCCTGCATCATAGATGCCCGGTAATTGCGGCTGAAATTTCTTGACGAATAGTAAGCCTCTATATAGGTGCCCAGCGTAAAGTTATGGCGAAAGTTATAGTATCGTTCCAGTTCATAAGAGAGTTGTAGCCACGATTGAATATATTTATATCCGTCAGGGTAGGCTGCATCTTCTCCTATTCCGGGGTAATATCGTTCGGTTCCGCTATATATGTGGGCAGCCAGCCGTTCCCTTCGGCCCGATGTGGCAAACTGGCGGCTGTTGAGTGTATTTCCGTCGAGTGCTACCGATCCACCGAAGATGGTATATTTACTTACGTCACGCTTGGCGGTAGAGAAGTCAATGATGTTCGTCTGGAAATACTGGTCTTCCAGTCTGCCTATACCTATGCCGAATTCTGCTTTCTGGCGGCTTAAGAAAGGCATGGACACAAACAGCTTTACATATTCTTCTTTTTGCTTATTGAAAATGGGAGAGCCCCCCTTGGTCAGAAATTTTTCCTGCTTCTGATAGTCGAAAGTGGAAAGTGAAGCCACCAGACGGTAGGAGGTGGGTATTCGGGTGGGAAGGTCTATCCGGCCAGATACCTGAAGGTTATTGTAAATCTGCCCCAGCTGTCCGTCTATAGAAACTTCCTTTGCATAATTGTTCAAGTTATGATAGGTAGCACCTACGTATACTTGGTTAGAGCCGTTCGACCCGATATTTCCTCCTACCCGCAAGGCGAGTTCATCTTCTACCTTGACCTTCAGAGACAGCTTAAAGAGACTGTCTGCAGGATTATAGACGGCATGAGGAATGATTTCTGAAATCATATTATCTGACATCAGCCGGAAATATCCCCGTTTTAATTTCTCTAAGTCAAAGCTTCCGTCTTCATTCGTATGAAATTCTTTCTTTATATATTTTTTCTGTTGGTCATTGGCGCCTTCTATTTCAATGTCGTGAAAATGTAATTGAGGCATTTTCTTTTTGAATGCCATCCGCTTCATTTCCAGTTGTCTGTAATTAGTCCTTCTGGAAATACGTTGCTTGATAGAGTCCATCAGTTGGATTGTCTTGTTATAGCCAATGTCATGCAGTTCGTCAAACCGGTTGAAATCCATCAGGCTGATGTCGTCGTATTTGAACGTCATCAAGATGCCCAGAGAGTCGGGGAGGTCATAATTGGTTTTCTGCATAATCATGCTTTCCAATTGCCCTATCAAGTCTCCTTCCTGCGGTTTTCCGGGATTCGAGCTTACCACACTTCCTATGATAATGTCGGGATGGAAATCTTCCATCATGACATCAACCGGGAAGTTATTGTAAATGCCCCCGTCGTAAGCTAAGATAGAATCGATTTCGATAGGCTTGAACATGGCGGGAAAGCTCATGGAAGCCCGTACGGCATCACCCAAGTCTCCTTTCCGGAAAATGATAGGACGCTTATTGTATACATCCGAAGCTACACAGCGGAAGGGGATGAAAAGCCGGTTGAAGTCATTGCCGCATGAAGCGGTTGCCTGCCCGAACAATTCAACGAATACGAGGTTCATCTGGAGAGGGTCGACCACGCTCGACGGAAGGAACTGTGTCTTTACTTTCCGCAGAGGATTTTTCATGGAAACACGTATGTTTATAAATTCGGGGGTGGGTGGATTTTTTTTGAAATAGTAGATATACTTTTCTTGTATATCTCCGGTATACCACCGCTTGAAGTCATCCGATTTGATTACTTTTTCCATATCGTCGGGAGAGTATCCCATAGCATAGAGCGACCCGACAATTGCTCCCATTGAGGTTCCTGCAACATAATCTATCGGGATATTGTTTTCTTCCAAGGCGCGTATGATTCCTATGTGGGTCAGTCCCTTGGCTCCGCCGCCGCTTAAAACCAGACCTACTTTCTGTGCATGTACAGGCAGGAGGCTTAAAAGAAAGAATAGAATAAAATATATTGTTTTCATCATGAGAGAAATATCCTGTTAAATAGTGAAACAAAGATACATTAAAAAACGAATTGCCGGATAGAAAATGCTTTTTATTTTCTACCCGGCAATTTCCTTGTATGCCATTTGCCTCTAAGGCGGTGCAGGCAAGCCCGTAAGTTACAATTCAGCTAATTGTCATTTGTCACAATTGTAACGTAACGCATGATGGCTGACAGGTCAACCTGAAAAGCCAAGAGCTCAGCTTGAGTATAGACAGACTCTTAGATAAGGTCAATGCTGCGCTTGATGAAGTTGGTAAGCGATTCGCCTTTCAGCATGTTGTTTTGCAGAAGAGCTAAATCAATGAGTTGATGTACCACTTTGTTGCCAGCAGCATATTCCTTTAAGATGTCTTCTTTTTCTTTTTTCTGCTCATCCATCTGTTTTTCCACATCAGCCAGTTCGTCTTTTTCGGCGGTGGTTAACTCTTCTTCCTTTTTGCCTTCCTGTGCTTTCTGGAGTTCATTCCGGCGAAGCGTCAGCATGGCTATCTGTGATTCCACCGGAACCAGTTTTTCGGCACACGCGCTTTCGGCATCATTTAATACCTGTTTGATTAACTTGTGATCGCTGTTCAAGACAAAGTTAAACATATCGGGCATTTCTCCGTAGAAACTCATTCCCGGCTGGATATTGGCCATTTCCTTCATGCGTCGCATGTATTCGGCTTGAGTAATGATAACCGGAGCGGCTGTTTCGCCTATGGCTTTTGCTTCTATATGAAAATCGGTTTTAGGAACGTTTGGCAGCTGGCTCTTGAAAATATCTGCCAGAACCTGACGCTTGTCTTCGGCCAGTTCTTCATGGCTTGCTTCTTCTTTCACAATAAGCCGGTCAATGATGTCGCTGTCTACTCGTGTGAAATGGCTCTTTTCCAGTTTCTGCTCCAGCATATTGATCAAAGGCACATCCAGCTGACCGTCCATGAGCAATACGTTATATCCCTTGTTTTTGGCGGCATCAATATAAGCATATTGTTCATCCAGATTATTGGCGTACAGATAAATCAGTTTGCCGTCTTTATCGGTCTGGTTATCTTTTATCAGAGTCTGGTATTCCTCAAATGTATAATATTTGTTGTCGGTATCTTTCAGCAATGAGAATTTGTTTGCTTTTTCATAAAAATCTTCTTGGGTAAGCATACCGTAATTGATGAAGATTTTCAAGTCATCCCATTTGGTTTCAAATTCCTTGCGGTCGTTTTTAAAGATAGACTGCAGGCGGTCGGCCACTTTCTTGGTAATGTAAGTAGAGATTTTCTTTACATTTGAGTCGCTTTGCAGATAAGAACGTGAAACGTTCAGAGGGATATCAGGTGAATCGATTACGCCGTGCAACAGGGTCAGGAAGTCTGGTACGATGCCTTCTACCGAATCGGTTACATAAACCTGATTGCAATAGAGCTGTATCTTGTTTTTCTGCAAATCAATGTTGCTCTTTATTTTGGGGAAATACAACACCCCGGTCAGATTAAACGGATAATCTACGTTCAGATGAATCCAGAATAGAGGTTCGTCTGACATCGGATAGAGCTCGCGATAGAAATTCTTGTAATCTTCTTCTTTTAATTCACTTGGTTTTTTGGTCCAGATGGGGCAGCTGTTGTTGATGATGTTATACTCATCCGTTTCCACTTGTTTTCCGTCTTTCCACTCTTTCTTTTTTCCGAAAGCCACTGGCACCGGAAGGAAGCGGCAATATTTGTTCAGTAGAGTCTGGATGCGAGATTCTTCAAGAAATTCTTTGCAATCATCATCAACGTGAAGTACGATGTCTGTACCTCTCGTTTCCTTGGTTGTTTCCTCAAGGGTAAACTCAGGGCTTCCGTCACAAGTCCACTTTACTGCCTGTGCGTTTTCTTTATAAGAACGGGTAATGATTTCTACCTTTTTAGCCACCATGAAGGCTGAGTAAAATCCCAGTCCGAAATGTCCGATAATGGCATTGGCATCATCTTTGTATTTTTCAAGAAAGTCGTTTGCTCCTGAAAAGGCTATCTGATTAATGTATTTGTCAATTTCTTCAGCGGTAAGTCCTAAGCCGCGGTCAGAGATAATGATCTTGTCATTGTCTACCTTAACCTGAATGGTCAAGTCGCCCAGTTCGCCTTTAAATTCACCCTTCGATGACAAGGTTTTGAGCTTTTGGGTAGCATCTACTGCGTTTGACACCAATTCGCGGAGGAAAATCTCATGGTCACTGTATAAGAATTTTTTTATGATGGGGAAGATGTTTTCTGTAGTAACCCCAATATTACCTTTCTGCATATTGCTTGTTTTTTTAATGTTCAACTTTTTACACTGTACTAAGCAAAAAAAATGCCAGACGGAATCCGTCTGACATTTTGTCTGATTATGACGTGAAGATTTCAAAAAAAATCAGAAACCTTAAAGGCTTATGAGTTCAAACTTATAAGCAATCCGTCGTTTGAGGCATTCATGCCCACACAAAGCGTATCTCCTTCTTGAGGGTTTTCATTGAGAATAAATTCGGCCAGTCCGTCTTCCAGATAATTCTGAATGGCGCGTTTTAACGGACGTGCTCCGAACTGGACATCGTACCCTTTTGAAGCCACAAAGTTTTTTGCATTTTCATCTATGAGCAAATGATACCCCATGCCTTCCAGACGATTGTATAGTCCTTTAAGCTCGATGTCGATAATTTGCTTTAAAGCATTGACTTCCAGCTGGTCGAAGGTGATAATTTCATCTATTCGGTTAATGAATTCAGGCGCAAAGGTCTTATGAAGCGCCTTCGTAATTACACTCTGAGAATATTCCTTGTCGGCCGTATGTCTTTGGGCGGCAAAACCGATTCCTGCTCCGAATTCCTTCAGCTGCTTTGTTCCGACATTAGATGTCATGATGATAACGGTATTTTTAAAATCCACCGTACGGCCATAACTGTCTGTCAAGCGTCCCTCGTCCATCACCTGAAGCAAGAGATTGAAAACATCGGGATGCGCTTTTTCTATCTCGTCCAGCAATACGATGGAGTAGGGTTTACGACGTACTTTTTCAGTCAATAAGCCTCCTTCTTCATAGCCTACATATCCCGGAGGGGCCCCTACAAGGCGTGATACGGTGAATTTTTCCATATATTCACTCATGTCAATCCGGATTAAGGCATCAGCAGAGCCGAACATTTCTTTGGCTAATTCTTTAGCCAGATGCGTTTTTCCCACTCCGGTAGGTCCCAAGAACAGAAATGTACCGATGGGCTTGTTCGGGTCTTTCAATCCGATTCGGCTGCGCTGAATTGCCTTTACCAGCGTGTTTACGGCTTTATCTTGCGCTATAACCTTGGCCAGCAGTTCGGCTTTCATGTTCTTGAGCTTGGCGTTTTCTGTTTGTTCCATACGCTGTACGGGCACTCCAGACATCATAGAAATCACTCTGGATATTTGGTCGGCATCAACGGTTTCTTTATTCTCTCTCAGTTTGTTTTCCCATTCCTGTCGCATCAGTTCCAGTTGATTTTCATACTGGCGCTCACGGTCGCGGAAGCTGGCGGCCAGCTCAAAATTCTGGAGGCGTACCGCTTCGTTTTTGTGCATACGCATGTCATCAATCTGTTTTTCCTGATCTTCTATTTCTTTGGGAACAGAAACATGGGTCAGATGTACGCGCGAACCCGCTTCATCGAGTGCATCAATTGCCTTGTCCGGGAAATTCCGGTCGGTGATATAGCGGTCTGCCAATTTGACACACGCTTCGAGCGCTTCATCGGTATAAGTAACGTTATGATGCTCTTCGTATTTATCTTTTATATTTTTTAATATCTGGAGCGTTTCTTCCTTTGTGGTAGGTTCTACTAATATCTTCTGGAAGCGGCGTTCCAGAGCGCCGTCTTTTTCAATGTTCTGGCGGTATTCGTCAATCGTTGTTGCGCCGATGCATTGAATTTCCCCTCGTGCTAAGGCGGGTTTCAGCATGTTTGCGGCATCCATAGACCCTGCAGCCGAACCGGCTCCCACGATGGTATGTATTTCATCGATAAACAAGATGACATTGGGATTTTTTTTCAGTTCATTCAAGATAGAGCGGATACGTTCTTCGAATTGTCCGCGGTATTTGGTACCTGCAACGACGGAAGTCAGGTCCAAGGCAATGACGCGCTTTCCGAAGAGAATGCGTGAAACTTTTTTTTCTGTGATGCGCAACGCAAGCCCTTCAACAATAGCCGATTTTCCTACTCCCGGCTCGCCAATCAGGATGGGATTGTTCTTTTTGCGTCGGCTCAAGATTTGTGCCAGGCGTTCTATTTCCTTTTCCCGTCCCACCACAGGGTCGAGCTTCCCTTCTTCGGCTGCCTTGGTTATGTCTGTGCCAAAAGCGTCGAGCGCCGGAGTGTCGTTATTGGGTTTGGCTGTATGTACCGTCTGCTGGGGCGCAGAGCCTGATGAACTTTTGTCAGGTTCTTTATAGCCATGCTGGCGGATGCCTTCATCTTCTTCCTCATCCTCTTCTCCAAAGTCAATGCCGTTTTGAGGCCTTGTTTGGGGGGTGAGCCGATCAATCAGCTTCTGGTAAGTAACCTCATGTTTGCCTAAGATTTCGGCAGCTATAGTCTGGTTGTCTCTCATAATTGCAAGTAAAATATGTTCAGTATCTGTAGCTTCAGCCTTTAGCAGGCGAGCTTCCAGTATACTCATTTTAAGTATTTTAGATGATTTTTCGTTTAATGCAACATCTTCCTGTGACGCAGCGTTGCCTGCTGTCTTCTTGCGTATTTCGGCTTCAATGTCAAGCTTGAGCTCTTTCAGGTTAACGTACAGCGACAAAAGAAGTTCAATGGCTTTTCCTTCGCCTTCGCGGAGAATGCCCAGCAGCAGGTGTTCAGGGCCGATGTAGTCATTTTCCAGTCTGCCTGCTTCTTCTTTGCTGTATGTAATGATGTCGGATACTCTTTTTGTAAATTGATTGTTCATAAAGTAAAATTCTCTTCCAGTTGCGTTTCCGGGTTGCAAATATAGCGAAAGGCGAGAGCAGTACCAAAGCAAAAGTTTGCTTTAAGTGGAGGTATTGCCGAGCCGCATCCTCTATTGTGCAAATATAGTGAAATTATAAATATCTTTTTCAGTCGTAGCAAAAAGTATGCCACATTTTTACACTTCGTCTGCTCCTGCTACTTCCGAAGTCTGTCTGGTTATTTCTTATGCAGATAAAAGGGTTGCGATGTTATGCCGGCAAAAGGGAAGAAAGGCGTGACGTGACAATTGTGACAAATAACAATAACCTCTTTTTGCGTGCGTAAAAAAATTATATTATATATATATAAATATATATATATATAATATAAAATTAAGAGCGCACAGAAATAAGCTAATTGTCATTTGTCACAATTGTCACGTCACGCTTCATGTCCGGCTTGAGGAGGGAGAAGCAGATGGAGTGCTTGATGGTGAAGAACCCCCTTTTCGGGTGTGGAAAAGTCTGTTTTCGCTCCAGGGAAAGGCTCTTTTGAAAAAAAAGTCTGCGATGTTAACAGATTTTCACACCATAGCCCCTTTTCCTTTTTGGGTATCCCGCAAAAGGATTGTATCTTTGTGATGCAGAAACATGCCCGATACTTTTTTTGGTTGAAAAGTTTCGTATGTCGGGCAAAAGTACTACCTTAGCATGGTTTTTTACAAACCACTTTTAGAAGAACTAAATTAATAATTTGTTTAAATGCAAGAACAAGACAGAATTATAAAAATTAACATCGAAGAGGAAATGAAGTCGTCGTACATCGATTACTCCATGTCAGTAATCGTGGCACGCGCCCTTCCCGATGTGAGAGATGGTTTTAAACCGGTTCACCGCCGTATCCTTTACGGTATGATGGAGCTGGGTAACACGTCAGATAAACCCTATAAAAAATCGGCAAGAACCGTAGGTGATGTGTTGGGTAAGTATCACCCGCATGGCGACAGTTCGGTTTACGGTGCGCTGGTACGTATGGCGCAAGACTGGGCGATGCGCTATCCGCTGGTCGACGGTCAGGGTAACTTCGGGTCAATTGACGGCGACAGCCCTGCTGCCATGCGTTATACCGAAGCCCGCCTGAAGAAAATCGGCGAGGATATGATGCAGGACCTGTACAAGGAAACCGTAGACTTCAAGCCGAACTTCGACGACAGCCTTCAGGAACCTTCCGTAATGCCTACACGCATACCGAACCTGCTGGTGAACGGTGCTTCGGGTATTGCCGTGGGTATGGCTACCAATATGCCGACTCACAACTTGGGTGAAGTGATAGATGCTTGTGTGGCTTATATCGACAATAATGACATTGATGTGGAGGGGCTGATGCAATATGTAAAGGCTCCCGACTTCCCGACAGGAGGCTATATCTACGGAATCAGCGGGGTACGCGATGCGTATGAAACCGGACGCGGACGCGTGGTGATGCGTGCCAAGACGGAAATTGAAACTCATACTACGCACGATAAAATCATCGTAAACGAAATCCCTTATAACGTAAACAAGCGTGAGCTGATTGAAAATATCGCTTCGCTGGTAAATGAGAAGAAAATTGAAGGCATTTCGTATGTAAACGATGAGTCGGACCGCGAGGGAATGCGTATCGTCATCGATGTGAAACGTGATGCGAATGCCAGCGTGGTGCTGAACAAACTGTTTAAGATGACTGCCTTGCAGACTTCTTTCGGCGTGAATAACATTGCTTTGGTGCACGGACGTCCGCAGCTGCTGAACCTCAAGGACCTGATTCGCTATTTTGTGGAACATCGCCATGAGGTGGTTATCCGCCGTACCCGCTTTGATTTGCGTAAGGCGAAAGAACGTGCACACATCTTGGAGGGACTGATTATTGCATCCGACAACATTGATGAAGTAATCCGTATCATCCGCGCAGCCAAGACGCCAAACGAGGCTGTCTCTAATTTAATCAGCCGCTTCGAATTATCGGAAATTCAGGCTCGCGCCATCGTGGAAATGCGTCTGCGCCAGCTCACCGGACTGATGCAAGACCAGCTTCATGCTGAGTATGAGGAAATCATGAAACAGATTGCTTACTTCGAAGAAATCTTGAGCAATGATGAATTATGCAAGAAGGTCATCAAGGATGAACTGATTGAGGTAAAAGAGAAATATGGCGACAAGCGCCGCTCGGAAATCGTATATGCTTCGGAAGAGTTTAACCCGGAAGATTTCTATGCCGACGATGAAATGGTTATCACAATCTCACACATGGGATACATCAAACGTACTCCTCTGTCTGAATTCCGTGCACAAAACCGCGGTGGAGTAGGCTCAAAGGGTAGTGAAACCCGTGATGAGGATTTCATCGAGCATATTTATCCGGCTACCATGCATAACACCATGATGTTCTTTACGCAGAAGGGTAAGTGCTATTGGCTGAAGGTTTACGAAATTCCGGAAGGAAACAAGACATCGAAAGGACGCGCTATCCAGAACTTGCTGAATATCGATTCAGACGATGTGGTAACGGCTTACTTGCGCGTGAAGAACTTAAATGATACTGAGTTTATAAACAGCCATTACGTTTTATTCTGTACCAAGAACGGAGTAATTAAGAAAACATTGCTTGAGCAATATTCGCGTCCGAGACAAAACGGTGTGAACGCTATTACCATCCGCGAAGACGATAGCGTAATCGAAGTCAGAATGACAAACGGTAATAATGAAATCGTCATTGCTAACCGTAACGGACGGGCAATCCGTTTCCACGAAAGTGCTGTCCGTGAAATGGGACGTACCGCTACTGGTGTACGTGGTATTACGCTGGATGAAGACGGACAGGATGAAGTGATAGGCATGATTTGCATTAAAGATCCGAAAACTGAAACGATTATGGTGGTTTCTGAAAACGGCTACGGAAAGCGTTCAGATATAGAAGACTACCGAAAGACAAACCGTGGAGGTAAAGGGGTTAAGACATTAAATATCACAGATAAGACCGGATGTCTGGTTGCGATAAAATCTGTAACCGATGAAAACGACTTGATGATTATCAATAAGTCGGGTATTACCATCCGCTTGAAAGTAGCCGATGTGCGTATTATGGGTCGTGCTACTCAAGGGGTACGTCTGATTGATTTGGAAAAGCGTAATGACCAAATCGGTTCGGTTTGTAAAGTGACTTCTGAAGCTGAAGAAGAAGAACTTCCGGAAGGAGAGGAGCAGGCTGGTTCAGAAAATATCGCAGATGAGAGCAAAAACTAAATAATTTTATTACTAAATTTTAGAAATGTTATGAAAAAAGTTTTATTTACAGCAGCTTTATTCTTTGCCGCTTGTGCTGCCTCAGCTCAGGAAAGCGTGGTTAAAGAAGCAAAATCAGCAAAAGCTAATCCGGAGGAAGCAGCTAAAATCATTGAACCTGCCTTGGCTGACCCGACTACTGCCAATGACCCTGAAACATGGAAGTTGGCTGGCGATTTTCAGAAAGCAATTTATGATGATGAAAACATGAAGTTGTACTTGCCGGGTGGTAAGGCTGATACCGCAAGACTTTATAACAGCTTGGCGAAAATGTTTGAATATTACATGAAATGTGATGAAGTAGAACAGGCTAAAGTTAAGAGCGGTGAGCTGAAGAAACCGAAATTGAGAAAAAAACTGGCTAAAGAACTGGCTACCGTACGTCCGCAACTGACTAATGCCGGTATCGAGGCTTTCAATTCAAATAACTATCCTAATGCATTGAAGTATTTCGGATTATTTGTAGATGCTCCGGCAAGCCCTGTCTTTGAAGATAATGCTGAAATTAAAAATGATACGCTTACTCCTTTGTTTGCCAACTATGCTGCCTTGGCTGCCAACTTCGTGAAAGACAATGCTGCTATCATTAAGTATGCTACCATTGGTAAGGAGCATAAAGAAGAAGGTTATCGCTCTTTGATGTGTCTGGCTGAAGTATATGGAAAGGGTGAAACTCCCGATTCAGCTCAGTGGCTGGCAACTATCAAGGAAGGTGTTGAGAAATTCCCTGCGCAAGAATACTTTATCGGTAACTTGATGGATTTCTATATTCAGAAAGGAAAAGTTGATGAAGGCTTGACACAAATCGATGCGGTATTGGCTAAGAATCCTTCTCCTTATTTTATGTACGTGAAGGGTGTGTTGCAGTATGAAAAGAAAGACTATGATGCTGCCATTGCTACATTTAATGAAATTATCGCTAAGAACGCTGAATTTGTAGCTGAAGCTTATTCAAAAATCGGTGACTGCTACTTCTTCCAAGGACAGAGTATTGAAGAAGAAACTTCAAAAATCTCAATGGATGATCCTAAATATGCTGAAGGAGAAGCTAAAGTAAAAGACTTTTATAGCAAGGCTCAGCCATTCTATGAAAAAGCCAAAGAATTGGCTCCAGATAACAAGCAGTTGTGGGGACAGTTCTTGTTGAGAATCTATTGGAAGTTGAATAAAGCTGAATATGATGCTCTTGAAAAAGAATTGGGCTATTAATCAAGGCTAATTTCTCAAGTATATACCAAAAAGTGCTGTTCATTCGCTTATGAACGGCACTTTTTTTGTTTCGTCTTCTCCCGCCTGATTCGAAGCATTTCGGCTTAACTTGCTTTTTTAATGCTTTTTAGAATGTTTTCAAAGACTCTTTTTAGCGAGCATCAAAAAAAAGCCCATACATGAAAAAGCATGTATGGACTTTCATATAATAACTTGACAGTCTTTAAAATTGTTTATCGCAAAGTTCCTGCTTCTGCCTGCTGAATCATCTGCTGACTTGCGTACATATAAACTTCTACCCTGCGGTTTTCTCTTCTTCCGGCTTCAGTAGAGTTGTCGGCAATAGGGTTGTTTTCCCCCATACCTTCTACTGTTTTTATCTGGCTGGCAGAAACTCCGCATCCCAGCAAATAGCTGGATACGCTTTGTGCTCTTTCCTGTGATAAGTTTAAGTTCTTCTGGAAACTCTGTTCGGCGGTTGAATTTCTCCATCCCTGATTGTCGGTATAGCCATAGATGGTAACATCCATGTCGCGGTTCTGATTTAAAACATTATTGGCAAACTTGCTTAATGACGCTTTTGCCGATGAACTCAGAGCCGCATTTCCGGTAGCAAAGAGAATTCCGGAGTCGAAGGTAACTTTTACGGCTTGTAATCCGTTATTATCAGTAACCTGTTCAACTTCAGCTCCTTCGATTTTTTCGGCTTGTGCGGCAGCTTTATCCATTTTTTTTCCGATCAAGACTCCGGCTCCGGCTCCTACTGCTGTTCCTACGGCAGCTCCGATGGCGGCACCTTTCCCGTGGCCGATAACTCCACCTACAAGGGCTCCAAGGGCTGCTCCGCCGCCTCCGCCAATTAAACCTCCTTTAGCTGTATTGGTCATACCACAACCGCTGAATACCAAGCAAGCGCTCAGTAAGACAGCCATTGAATTAATTGATTTCATATTTTTAAGTTTTTAAGTTCTTGAGTTCTTAATTTTTAATTTTGGGTTTACTGCCCCCGTCATGCGTTACGTTACAATTGTGACAAATGACAATTAGCCGAATTGTAATTTGCGCCGTCCGGGAAAAAATCAGTAAGCAAAAATAGGGTATTTCTGCATGGTTTCATTTACACGGTTACGAACAGAAGCGATTACCTCTTCGTTGTCGATATTGGACAATACGGTTTCAATCATTTCTGCTATTTCAACCATTAAATCTTCTTTTGCTCCGCGTGTTGTGATGGCAGGGGTTCCCAAACGGATTCCTGAAGTCTGGAAAGCTGAGCGGGTATCAAAAGGTACCATATTCTTGTTTACGGTAATATCGGCAGAAACCAATGCTTTTTCTGCTACTTTACCTGTTAAGTCAGGATATTTTGAGCGCAAGTCAACCAGCATGGAGTGATTATCTGTTCCTCCCGATACGATGGTAAAGCCCCGGTCTATCAAAGCCTGTGCCAATACTTTTGCATTTTTCTGTACTTGTTGCTGATATTCTTTATATTCGGGTTGCAGACATTCGCCAAATGCTACGGCTTTTGCGGCAATTACATGTTCCAGCGGACCGCCCTGTATGCCGGGGAATACGGCAGAATCAAGTAATTGAGACATCATCTTGATTTCACCCTTCGGCGTTTTCTTGCCCCATGGGTTAGGGAAGTCTTTGCCCATCATGATGACACCTCCACGCGGACCTCTCAAGGTTTTGTGTGTAGTTGAAGTTACGATATGTGCATATTTCACAGGATTATCCAAGAGTCCGGCAGCTATCAGCCCTGCAGGATGAGCCATATCTACCATGAAAATAGCGCCGATTTTATCTGCAATTTCACGCATGCGTTTGTAATCCCATTCACGTGAATACGCCGAACCTCCACCGATAATCATTTTAGGACGTTCACGGAGTGCGATTTCTTCCATTTGGTCATAATCCACGCGTCCGGTTTCTTTATCCAGATTATATTCACACGGAGTATATATAATACCTGAAGTGTTTACGGCTGAGCCATGAGACAGGTGACCGCCATGAGCCAGATTAAGTCCCATAAACTTATCTCCCGGATTTAACACAGCAAGGAATACGGCAGCATTAGCTTGTGCTCCAGAGTGAGGCTGAACATTAGCCCATTCTGCTCCGAAGATTTGTTTTAAACGGTCAATGGCAATCTGTTCGCTCTGGTCTACCACTTCGCAACCGCCATAATAGCGTTTCCCGGGATATCCTTCTGCATATTTATTTGTCAGGCAAGACCCCATGGCTTGCATAACTTGGTCGCTTACAAAGTTTTCAGAAGCAATCAGTTCAATTCCCTTTAGCTGACGCTGATGCTCTTTTTCAATGATGTCAAAAATTAAGTCGTCTCTTTTCATGATATACTATCTTTTTTAGATTTATATGTAAGTTAAAAAATAACTCCTACCGAAAAACTCATGGTGTTATATCTTCTCTTTACTTGGATGTCATATCCGTTATGAGGAGGTTCAGTCAAGTCTTTGTTATATGTAACATCGTCTGTTATGTGATGCAAAGCTGCTTCATACCGAAAGTCGAAAAAAATATTTGAAACATTGACCGCAAGTCCGACAACTGCCCTGTAATTCCAAGGATGGAAATCTTCATGGATTTCTTTCTGATGAAACCCGAAATATTCATTTTTAGTTTGTTTGTCCCACATATAAGAGATTTTGGGCCCCACAAAAAAAGCCATGCCATAAGGATGTACATCAACAAACTTATAGCCGTATAAAATAGGGAAATCAAAAGATGAGATGCTTGTCTTAATCAAGGCATTGCTGGAGATTAGTTCTGAATTTTCAGCATTGTTTCTGATAGCAATACTTCCTTTTGATATGTTATATGAAAATTCCGGCTGAATGAAATGGTGTTTTTTTAAGTTAAAGCGGCAAAAAGCGGCGGCAAAATATCCTACTTTATAGTTGTTTTGTACGCCTGTAATCTCTTCCCCTCCGATAACCAGCCGGTCGGTGAAAAACAATGATGAATTAAATCCAGCCTTAATACCTATGCTGACCAAAGGCTTACGCAATGTCATCATAGGAGTATTATGGACTGATTGCCCCTTCAGGACAGTGGCTGAAAGGATAATCAAGCAGCATGTGGTAAAGGCTTTTTTCATCATAAAGCTATTTATTTCTTTTTTTCAACAGACCAGCCGAATTTGCCTATTTTATCGCCCAGCTCATAATATCCGCCATGAGCGTAAACTAATAAATTGGCCTGAGCCAATTCAAATTTACCTGTCTCGGTGTTCAGATATTTATCATCGGCTTTTACATTGACAACATCAGCAATAAACATATCATGCGATCCTAATGAAACAATCTCTTTTACACGGCATTCGATGCATAGCGGAGATTCTTCAATAATGGGAGCCTGTACCATTGAGGCTTTTCCCGGTGTAAGTTTCATTTCGGCAAACTTGTTAAAGTTCTTTCCCGAGCGTACTCCACACCAGTCGGTAGCAAATGCCATTTCTTTTGTGGTCAGGTTAATGACAAATTCCATATTCTTTTTTAAAATGGGATAGGAATGGCGCTCCGGACGGACTGAGATGTAACACATAGGCGGGTTGGTACAGATAGTACCAACCCAAGCTACGGTGATTATGTTATATTCTTCTTCCTTGCTTCCGCAACTGACCAGTGCCGCCGGGAGCGGATAAATCATGGTTCCCGGTTTCCAGTCTTGTTTCATATTCAAAGGATTTTGATGTTATCTTTTTGCTGTTCTTTTTCGCAATAATGACATTTCAAGATGCCGTTATTCTTATCCGAAACGTGGAACCATGTTTGCATCGGCTCATTATTGGTTATACATTTCGGATTATTACATTTAACAATACCCTTTAATTCATCGGGCATGATAACTTCTTTTTTCTCCACCACTTCATAGTCGTGGATGATATTTAATTTTACATTCGGAGCAACGACCGACAGACGGCTGATTTCTTCATCTGAAAAGAAGCGGCCGGCAATTTTGATGATGCCTTTTTTTCCTAATTTCTTGCTTTCCAGGTTATTCCCGATTGTAATATTGGCTTCTACATGCTGGAGGTCAAGCAATGAGACCACCGTAAAGACTTTATCTGAGGGTATATGGTCAATAACCGTACCGTTTTTCAGTGCAGCTACTTGCAGTTCTTTCTTTTCACTCATACACTTTTGTACTTTAATTGTTGTTGTCCGGTTTTTATATCCTTTGTCAAGAAAGAGTGGCTTAAAAAAACACGGAAATCTGTCATTTTTTATTTATTCGTATCCGCTTTAACTTCATCCAAGGTTATGCCTAATACATCGCATAAAATAGCTTGTCGGGCATATAAGCCATTTTGAGCTTGCTGGAAATAATAGGCTTTCGGGCTGTCGTCTACATCGTATGTAATTTCATTTACACGTGGAAGCGGATGCAGAATGCGTAAATTGGGGCGGGTTTTTTCGAGCATCTTTCCGTTCAGGATGTACATGTCTTTCACCCGTTCGTATTCCATCAGGTCGGTGAAGCGTTCACGTTGTACACGCGTCATATACAAGATATCGGCATCAGCAATTGTATCTTCTGTAAAATCAGTGTGCTCAATGTATTTAATGTTATGTTGCTGGCAATAGAGTTTATATTCTTCCGGCATTTTCAGTTCTTCAGGAGAAATGAAATGGAAAGTAGGGTTGAAATGACGCATGGCCATAAGCAGTGAATGAACGGTACGGCCATATTTCAGGTCGCCTACAAGGTAGATGTTCAGGTTTTCCAGCGTTCCCTGCGTCTTATAAATGGAATAGAGGTCAAGCATGGTTTGGGAAGGATGCTGGTTTGCACCGTCTCCGGCATTGACAATAGGCACCGGTGCCACTTCACTGGCATAACGGGCAGCCCCTTCTAAATAGTGACGCATAACGATGATGTCGGCATAATTGCTTACCATCATAATGGTGTCTTTCAGTGTTTCTCCTTTTGAAGAGCTGGTTACTTTCGGATCGGTAAATCCGATAACTCTTGCCCCAAGCCGATTGGCAGCTGTTTCAAAGCTCAGGCGCGTACGGGTAGAAGGCTCAAAGAAAAGGGTTGCTACAACTTTTTCTGCCAAAAGACGGCGGTTTGGTTTCTTTTCAAACTCTCTTGCCATTTCCAGAAGGTACATAATTCTTTCTTTGGAGTGATTGGCAATCGTAACTAAACTTCTATTTTCCATGTTTTCGGTTTTATATTTACTTTATACCGGAGTTCAAAGGTAGCTAAAAAAAATAATATTGCCAACAAATTGGGTTTGGAATAATTTTTCACAAATAAAAGCCGTGAAATATAGGAAGTAATTCCCCGATAGTCCGATAAAAGTATTACTTTTGCAGTTTAAGAGTTTGTTTGAGGGTGGCTGCGTTTTAATTGCTTGGCAGGCCTTTTCTGTTGGGAAAGAAGAAAAAGGCTTTTATCTCAGGAAAAGCTTTTGAAAAACAGCTGAACTTTATGGGTGAATAAGCATGCTCAGGCAAGTTGTGTAATATTATAAAAAAATACATTTTCATATCTTATGAGAAAAACATTTATATATGTGTTATGGGCTGTGCTCCTTTTAGCTATTGCAGCCGTAGCTGCCGTTTTTGCGGCAATCTCTGAGGGAAAGATTGGCTATGTTCCTCCTGTTGAAGAGTTGGAAAATCCGAACTTGAAGTTTGCCACACAGATTATATCTGAAGACGGGCAATTACTGGGTACTTGGTCGCTCAGCAAAGAAAACCGAGTTTATGTGGGTTATGAAGATTTATCTCCTCATTTGGTTCACGCTCTTGTTGCTACCGAAGATGTACGTTTTAGCGAACATTCAGGTATTGATGCGCGTGCGTTTATGCGTGCTCTCATCAAGCGAGGCATCTTCATGCAGAAAAATGCCGGAGGGGGAAGTACCATTACTCAGCAGCTGGCTAAGCAGTTTTATTCACCGGTAGCCGACAACGTGATGGAGCGATTGTTGCAGAAACCTATTGAATGGGTAATCGCGGTAAAACTGGAACGTTATTATACCAAGGAGGAAATACTTACAATGTACCTGAATAAGTTTGACTTCTTGAATAATGCGGTGGGAATTAAAACTGCCGCAAAAACGTATTTTGCCAAAGATCCTAAAAACTTAAAAATAGAAGAGGCTGCTACCTTGATAGGTATGTGTAAAAATCCTTCTTTGTATAATCCCAGACGGTTTAATGAGCGCTCACGCGGACGACGGAATACGGTACTTGACCAGATGAGAAAGGCTGGATATCTCACACAGGCTGAGTGCGACTCGTTACAGGCTCTTCCTCTTGTCTTGAAATTCCAGCCGGTTGACCATAAAGACGGATTGGCAACTTATTTCCGTGAATATTTGCGTGGGGTGATGAATGCCAAAAAGCCAGACCGAAAACAGTACCGTGGATGGCAGATGCAGAAGTTCTATGAAGATTCTGTGGCTTGGGAAACAAATCCTTTATACGGATGGTGCGCAAAGAACAAAAAGAAAGACGGAACAAATTATAACTTGTATGTTGATGGGTTGAAAATTTATACCACTATTAATTCACGCATGCAGCGATATGCCGAAGAGGCTGTTTATGAGCATGTTGCGAAGTATCTTCAGCCACGCTTCTTTAAAGAGAAGAAAGGAAGAAAGACCGCTCCATATACAAACCGGTTAAGCGTGGAAGAAGTTTCACAAATCTTGGATCGCTCTATTCATCAAAGTGACCGTTATCGCACGATGAAGAAAGCCGGTCATTCAGAGGCTGAAATTATGAAGGCGTTTAATACTAAAGAAGAGATGTCAGTTTTCTCCTGGGACGGAGAAAAGGATACGATTATGACGCCGCTTGATTCAATTAAATATTACAAACACTTCTTGCGTGCCGGACTCATGTCGATGGATCCGCTTACTGGACATGTGAAGGCTTATGTAGGTGGTCCTAATTATAATTATTTCCAATATGATATGGCTATGGTGGGACGCCGTCAAGTGGGCTCAACTATTAAACCTTATCTATATTCACTGGCAATGGAAAACGGTTTTTCTCCATGCGATGAGGTGCGTAACGTGGAAGCTACTTATTTTGATGCCAATGGTATTCCGTGGGCACCCCGAAATAGCTCACGTGCACATTATGGTGAAATGGTAACATTGAAGTGGGGACTTGCCAATTCTAACAACTGGATTTCGGCTTACTTGATGAGCAAATTAAATCCGTATGAATTGGTGCGGCTGCTTCACTCTTTCGGTGTGCTGAACCAAGCCATCGAGCCCACTATTTCACTTTGTCTCGGTCCGTGTGAAATCTCGGTAGGCGAAATGGTAAGTGCTTATACGGCTTTTATTAATAAAGGAATCCGTACGGCTCCTCTTTTTGTGACGCGCATCGAGGATAATGAGGGGAATGTAGTGGCTACTTTCTCACCACAAGTAAATGAGGTGCTTAGTGAATCTACCGCCTATAAGATGCTCGTAATGCTTCGTGCAGTAATCAATGAGGGTACTGGAGGACGTGTGCGCCGTTTATATGGAATTAAAGCTGATATGGGAGGTAAAACCGGAACGACAAACAGTAACTCGGACGGCTGGTTCATGGGATTCACACCTTCACTTGTATCCGGATGCTGGGTAGGTGGTGAAGAACGTGATATCCATTTTGATACCATGCGTGATGGGCAAGGGGCTTCAATGGCTCTTCCTGTATGGGCTCTTTATATGAAGAAGGTATTTGCCGACAAAGCTTTGGGATATAATGAAGGTGAAACGTTTGATATTCCTGAAGATTTTGATCCGTGTAAAGATAAGCTGACCGAAATGGAAGAAGAAAATGCCAGCCGTTTGGATGATGTTTTCTTTCAATAGGCGGAGCATTTTTATGTAGAAAAATAAATTTTGAAATTAAAAGCGTGCAGTTCTTTTCATTCTTGAACGGCACGCTTTTTTTATAGGTGAAGCACCGAAAATGCCAAATCGTTTGCTTGAAAGCGTCTAAGTGTAGTCTGGTAAACGCCTTGGCGTTTTTTGTGCTTTGGCATCAAAAAAACCTGCACTCCCAAAGCTTTCCGAAACGCTTGGAAGTACAGGTCTTTTTTTAAAATTTTTCCAGATAAAAATCAGTTGATGATGCTATTCAAAAGTTCCATATCGTGTGGGAAGAAGTTTACGGTCGCCCAACGTATTATCTACTCTTGCTACATTTATCCAGAACTTATTCTGGCGGACACTTTCAATAGGATAGGCAGCTTTCTCGCGGCTATAACCATGTCCCCAGTAATTGCCTGCCACTTCATACTCCGGATGAGGAGCATTAATCAATACATTGTCTTCTTTGGCGGCATCGCCACTTTTTACCTCTTCTATCTCATGCCAAATGCTGAGCATTGTATCAACAAAATTGTTGAGTTCAGAAAGACTTTCGCTCTCTGTAGGCTCTATCATTAAGGTGCCATGTACGGGGAATGAAAGGGTAGGAGCATGGTAGCCATAATCCATTAACCGCTTGGCGATGTCGTTTTCAGTGATTCCACTTTCTTCATGAATACGGCGGCATTCCAATATCATTTCATGCCCTACAAATCCGTTTGTTCCTTGGTATACAATACCATAGGTATCTTTCAGACATGCAGCTAAATAATTGGCATTTAAAATAGCTGTTTTTGTGGCTTGCTCTAAGCCTTCAGCTCCCATCATTGAAATGTAAGCATAAGTAATAGGAAGGATTCCGGCACTGCCATAAGGGGCTGCAGATACTTCATTCTGAGGACTGCCCCAAGCTGCATGTCCTGGAAGGAAAGGAATTAAATGCTCGGCTACACAGACCGGACCTACTCCGGGACCACCTCCTCCATGAGGGCTGGCAAAGGTTTTATGGAGATTCAAATGGCAGACATCGGCACCGATTGTTCCCGGGTTGGTTAATCCTACTTGGGCATTCATATTGGCGCCGTCCATATACACTTGGGCACCACACTTATGGATTATTTTACAGATTTCCATAATGTCAGCCTCAAAAATACCATGTGTAGACGGATAGGTAATCATAAGTGCAGCCAATTCCTCTTTATGAGCTTCGGCTTTTGCCCTTAAATCTTCTACATCTACATTCCCCCGTTCATCGCAGGCACAAGTGAGGGTTTCATATCCGGCTTGAACTGCTGAAGCAGGGTTTGTTCCATGGGCAGAAGCAGGAATAAGAACCAAGTGGCGGTGTCCTTGTCCGATGCTTTCCAGATAACTTCTTATTATACGTAGTCCGGTATATTCACCGGCAGCCCCCGAGTTAGGCTGAAGTGTTATTCCGGCAAACCCCGTGATGGTTTTTAGTTGTTCTGATAAATTATGTATGAGTGTCTGATATCCTTGGGCTTGTTCTTCCGGAACTAAAGGGTGAATGTTCATCCAAGCAGCATTGCTCAGTGGTAGCATTTCGGAAGCAGCATTCAGCTTCATGGTGCATGAGCCCAGTGAAATCATAGAGTGGGCCAATGAAATATCTTTCCGTTCGAGTCTTTTTATGTAACGCATCATTTCCGTTTCGGTGTGATACTTATTAAAGACTTCATGGGTAAGGAAAGCACTTTGGCGTTTTAAGCTGGCTGGTATAGGTGAAGATTCAGATATTTGAGTTACTTCATGAGTTGGTTCTTCTGCCGCAATGCCGAAAATGGATAATAGCAAATTCGCATCGGCTAAAGTTGTTGCTTCGTCAATACTGATACCTACATCTCCATTGTCAAAATAACGCAGATTGACTTCTTTGCTTAAAGCTATGGTACGAATCTTCTGAGCTGAAACATGATCGGGCAATTCAAACCGTAATGTGTCAAAAAAGACTTGGTTCGTTTGGCGATAGCCCAATGAAGTGAGCTGTTGGTTCAGCCATGAGGCTGTGTCATGAATAGATTGAGCTATTTCTTTTATGCCTTTTGCTCCATGATAAACAGCGTAAAAGCCACTCATTGTGGCAAGCAATGCTTGAGCAGTACAAATATTGGATGTGGCTTTTTCACGCTTGATATGTTGCTCACGTGTCTGTAAAGCCATGCGATAGCAGAGATGTCCATATTTATCTTTTGACAGGCCGATGATTCGTCCCGGCATGTTACGCTTATATTCATCGCGCGTGGCAAAATAAGCAGCCGACGGACCTCCGTAGAACATGGGAATACCCAGTCTTTGAGTGCTTCCAAAGACAATGTCAGCTCCCCATTCTCCGGGAGGAACTAATAAAGCTAATGAAAGGATGTCTGCATCAACAGCCACTTTACATCCGGCTTCATGCGCACGTAAGGTGAATTCTGTATAATCTTCTATATTTCCGCTATTATTGGGATATTGTATGATACATCCGAAAATATCTGGGGTAAATATTAAATCTTTATATGATCCTACTTTTACTTGGATGCCTTGAGGAAGTGCACGTGTACGGATTACAGCCAAATTTTGAGGGAAGATTTCCTCGTCGACAAAAAGGGTAGTAGCTCCGGCTTTTTGTTGTGATCGACTACGCAGAGCCAGCATCATAGTAGCAGCTTCGGCAGCAGCTGTTGCTTCATCGAGTAAAGAGCAATTGGCAAGAGGCATAGCAGTCAGGTCACTGATTACTGTTTGGAAATTGAGCAAGGCTTCTAAACGCCCCTGTGAAATCTCTGTCTGATAGGGGGTGTAAGAGGTATACCATACCGGATTTTCAAAAACATTACGTTGAATTACGGCCGGGGTAAGTGTGTCATACCACCCCGTACCGATATATGATTTATAACACTTGTTCTTTGATGCTAAAGAAGCTATGTGTATGGCAAACTCACGTTCATCCATTGCCGGTGGAAGCGAGAGGGAAGACTTCAGTCGAATTTGACTTGGTATGGTACGATCAATCAGCTCATCTAAAGTCTTCACTCCAATTTTCCTTAACATGTCGGGTAAATCTGTATCGGCTATACCGATGTGTCGTTTGGCAAAATTTGTAGTTTCCATAATGATTTTAAGGTTTATGTATTAGTTGATTATCTGAAAAACGGGTTGTCCATTTTTTCGTTTCCAATTGTGGTTGAGTTCCCGTGTCCCGGATATACTATGGTATCATCTGGGAGAGTAAACAGGCATGTCATGATGCTATTGCGGAGGGTGGAGAAGTCTCCTCCTTCCAAGTCGGCTCTTCCGATGCTCCCTTGAAATAAAATGTCTCCGCTAAATAGATTTTTTGACTCCTCACAATAAAAAGCAAGACCTCCTGGTGAATGTCCCGGAACAAGAATGGCACGTAGGGTCGTATTTCCAAAACAGATTAAATCACCGTCAGCTATATATCCACCTAATGGAGCTGGCTCCTCATTGAGAGGGAAGCCAAACATCCGGCAATAGTCGGCCATATGGGCTAACAAAAACTCATCTTGCTGGTTAGCTTTTGGCTTAACATTAAATTCACGTGCAAGAAAAGAATTACCGAATATGTGGTCTAAATGTAAGTGTGTATTTAATAGATGTTTTATAGTCAATTTATTATCTACAATATATTTTTTTAATGCCTGTTGCTCTTCTTCGTAATAGCAACCGGCATCTATAATGACCGCTTCGCGGCTGTCGTCCGATAGAACATAGCAGTTTACCGGAAACATATTAAATTCAAAGCGTTTTATTCTCATATAAAATGTAAACTTTATCCGTTTATGGTCACATATACCACTTTCTTTGTCTCAAAAAAATCTTCTTCAAAGCTGTCTTTTAAATCATAAATTATAGTCTGATGTTTCACCGGAAGAATTTCTTTGTCTAATTCGCCTCCTTTCAGGCAAATCAATCCATTGGGAAGAGCGTTTTGCTGTTCTTTCCGAATATTTTTTTTAATAATCTTCAACAAGTCGGTCAATGGCATAACAGCCCTGCTTACAACAAAGTCGAAAAGTTGCTTTTCTTCTTCTGCTCGGCAATGTCTGGTGGTTACGTTTTTCAACCCTATGGCTTGGGCTATTTCAGTAGCCACTTTTACTTTTTTCCCTATACTGTCAACTAAATGAAATTGGGTATCGGGGAATAAGATGGCTAATGGAATTCCGGGGAAACCACCTCCAGTGCCTAAATCCATTACAGATGTATGGGGCTTAAACTGGATTATCTTTGCTATGCCCAGGGAATGAAGCACATGATGTTCATAAAGATTGGTTATGTCTTTTCGGGATATTACATTGATTTTACTATTCCAATCGACATAAAGATTATATAAATCTGCAAACTGTTTTTTTTGAGTATCGGTAAGTTGCGGAAAATATTTTAAGATAATATCCATGCGTATCTGTTCGTTTTTATTTTTTTATTAAATAGGTTTCTATTTCTGCATAAGGGATATGTAGCTGAAAATCTCCCATTGAGTAGGGAGCTATTTCATAACGGTTGAATAAGAAAGTAATCCCATCGGAAGCTAACAGAAAATTATCGGGAACATACAGGTCTCCATCCAGTAAAATGCCAACTTCATGTAAATCATCAATATCTTGAAGCTGTTCTGAGCCGTTTAAACGCTTATTCGCTTCTATCAATAGGTATTTTAGAATCAAATCACAGATTGCTTTTTCTGATCCGGACAGAAAGACCGTATTTTTTGTTAGTAACTTTCCTGTTGTTGATTCGATATTCAACCATTTTGTCCAAGTATTAGGATGAGCTCCTCCAGTGTTTTGGAATGAGGTTATGGCATAATTCCAAATGCTGTCACGCCCTATGCTTAATTCTGATGTAACATCATATTCGTAATTATACCATGCCGGAATATCCTCTATGGTCTTATTTTGCAAATCAGCTTCATAATAGTTAAGTAAATCATCTCGGTAACTTGTAATATAGCTGTTTCTGATTGAGTCAATAAATTTAGATGTCGGCAAGTTTCTAAAACGCTCGTCAGAAAAAGCACCCTGCAATGTGGAATTGATTTTTTGAGAAAGTGAATCTTGCTCGGAGAAAGGTTTTAGATACATAAAATCAAGGTGGATTTTGCAAGTCGGTGAGTTGTCGGCCTCAGGCTTTAGCTTAATTACCGTATCTGCCTGTATGCTGGTAATTTCAGCTTCTCCTACAACTTGTTTGTTCTTTATGCATCCGGATAACAAAAAGCATGCAGTCATGCCTGAAAAAAACGCAGTGAGTAAAATTTTCTTTCTTTTCATATTGCAATTTTATTAAGGGCATGTCAAGCCCTAAGTTTCCTATAACACAAATATAGAAAAACTTCCTGATAACCTTGCTTCTTAGTGCCGTAATTTTTCTACCTTTGTGAACAAAAGAAATCTTAAAGATAATTTATTATGAAGACAGAAAATTGGGGAGTGATTTCTTATGCAAAGGCTTGGAAGCGTCAAACTGCTTTGTTTGACGTATTAGTGCATGCGAAACAAGAAAAAGAACCTTATGATAATCAGATCATATTTTGTCAACATCCTCATGTATATACTTTGGGAAAGCATGGAAAATCAGCGAACATGTTGCTGGGGGAAGAACAGTTAAAGCGAATCGGTGCAGAGTTGTTCCATATTGACAGAGGGGGAGATATTACGTATCATGGACCGGGGCAATTAGTTTGCTATCCTATTCTGAATCTGGAAGATTTTCACTTAGGACTAAAAGAGTATATTCATTTGCTGGAGGAGGCGGTCATTTGCGTTTGTGCATCTTATGGCATTTTTGCGGAACGTGTAAAAGGGGCTACAGGGGTCTGGTTGGAAGTAGGTACTCCACGCGAACGGAAAATATGTGCAATAGGAGTGAGGAGCAGTCATTTCATTACAATGCATGGACTTGCTTTAAATGTTAATACTGATTTGAAATACTTTAATTATATCCATCCCTGTGGATTTGTTGATAAGGGCGTAACCTCTATTCAGAAAGAAACGGAACACGAAATTTTAATGGAAGAAGTAGAAGGTCGACTTGAAAAAGAATTAAGAAGATTACTGAGCGGACAGTAATCTCCTCATGAAACAGACTCTTCATCAGAAAAATCATGTGGGTCAATGAGTCCATCTTTTATCATTTGCTGTAGTTTATCTACAAGTTGGGGCAATGCACCTTCTTTTTCTATTATAGATTTTATTAATTCTGTATAATTCTGACAATCGGATGAATGTAGGGCTTTGACCAGATATTTTATAGTATTTTGTTCATCATTTTTTCTATAATAACAACATGCCATAATATATTGGTATGCGGGCATAAAGTTAGGGTACTCTTTCTCTAGGCGAATGTAGTAGGAGAGAGCTTCATCAAATTTTTCGTTGCGATAATAAATATTGGCTATTTCTATTTTTATTTCTTTCTTGTCAGAAGCAAGTGCTTCGGCATAACTCATTTCCCGTTGGGCTTTCTTCTCTTCACCTTGCAGTATATAATATTCACCTAATGTCAAGTAAAGATAGTCGTACTGCTCATCATAGGAAATGCCTAAATCAATATCTTTCTTGCAGAGATCTAATTCATTTAAAAACAAGTAAGCTAAAGCACGTTTTTGAAGAGTGCTGGCATATTCAAAATTAGATAGTGATTTTATGTTTAAACATTTGGTTAAATATTCAATAGACTTTTCGTAGTTTTGAACAGAAAAGTAGCATTCACTTATCACTTGATATATCTGGTCACGGTTTGGGCTACTGTTCTCTATTGCTGAAAAACACTTACATCCCTTTTCCATTTCTCCTAGCTGTATATAACACAACCCCTTTAGTTCAAGAGCTGTAAGATGGTTTTCATCTATTGCCAGGGCGAAATCAACAGCTTCTAAAGCTTCTTGAAATTTTAGTTGCTTTATGTAGCAGCGAGTTAAATTAAGCCAATAGTCTATCTCATATGAGTTCTCATCCAAAAGCTTGTTGCAATAGAGAATAGCTCTATTTATATTGCCAAATGTATAGTGGAAATCGAATAGAGACTCCCATACATTCATGTTGTTTTGCTCTTTTTTGTATGCTTTTTTTAACCACGTATATGCTTGTTCTCCCATGTTGAAATCCATGTAGATATCAGCAATGTCAAGGAATATAAAAATATCTTCGCTGTTTTCTGGCTGTATGCTGGTTGCCATAAAAATTTCTTCCGCTTTTTCCAGTTCTTTTTTTTCCAAATAGATGGTAGCCCGAAGAAGGTTAACTTCTGAATCTTCTTGGTCTGAAAGCGAGTTTAATATTTTCTCTGCTTCAGCAAGTTTTCCTTCAGCTAATAGAGTATGGCAAAGATATAGCTGAATATCTAAGTTGTCCGGGTGAATGGATAAAGCATATTGCAGTACTTCTTTTGACTGTGAAACCATTTTCCGGCTTGCATAATATTCTGCTAATAAGGTAAGTTCATTTCCTTCAAAATAAATAGAAGTATGCTGACGAATCATTTCTTCATATTGGGTCAGTAACTTTTTAAAATGAGGGCTTTTAAAAGAAGATGATAAGTCGCTTTTCATATCTTAAAGTAGTAGGAATTCGTTTAATAATACACACTTCTGTGAATTTGATAAATTAAATTTAATGCCATGGGGAAGTTGTTCTCCCATGGCATTAATGATTCTCAAATATTACTTGTTTTTTTTGCTCCAAGTGTCTTTTAATGAAACGGTTCGGTTAAATATTAAATGGTCGGGAGTAGAGTCTTTATCTACATTAAAGTAACCGATACGCTGGAATTGCAGGTAGTCAAGAGGTTTTGATTCAGCTAAGAATTTCTCTACATAACATTCAGTCAGCACTTTCAGTGAGTCTGGATTAATCATCTCTTGCATTGCTTCAAGAGGAGAGCAATTCTTCGCTTCTCGAATGGCAGCCATTTCATCGCGTGGATTTTCAACTTTCCACAGACGGTCATATAAACGAACTTCGGCTTTTAAGCAATGGTTACAACTTACCCAATGCAGAGTGCCTTTGACCTTGCGGTTTGCTTCAGGCATGCCGCTTTTTGTATTAGGATCATACTCTGCATAAACTTCAATAACATTACCTTCTTCGTCTTTTTTACATCCAGTACATTTAACAATATAGGCGTTTTTTAATCGAACCTCTTGCCCCGGAGTCATTCGGAAGTATTTTTTCGGTGCATCTTCCATGAAGTCTTCACGCTCCATCCATAATTCTCGGCTGAACTCAATGGTGTGCGTCGCTGAATTTGAATCTTCCGGATTATTGATTGCTTCCATTTCTTCTACTTGATTTTCCGGGTAGTTTGTCAAAATTAATTTAACCGGATTTACAACTGCAGAAACTCGGGTAGCACGTGCATTTAAATCTTCACGAACTGCGCTCTCTAACAAAGCAAAGTCATTAAGAGCATCGTAAGTGGTATAACCGATTTTATCCACGAACTTTCGAATTGATTCTGGAGAGTATCCACGGCGTCGGAAGCCGCATATAGTCGGCATACGTGGGTCATCCCAACCATTAACTAAGCCTTCTTTTACCAAAGTAAGCAAATTGCGCTTACTCATCAAGGTATAGCTTAGATTTAATTTATTAAATTCATACTGGTGGGGACGGTTGTCTTCTAAATCTTTTCCATCTTTTACCCAGTCTACAAATAAATCATATAGCGGACGGTGAACAACAAATTCTAACGTACAAAGAGAGTGGGTTACACCTTCGAAGTAGTCGCTTTGTCCATGAGCAAAATCGTACATTGGATATGCTTTCCACTTATCACCTGTGCGGTGGTGCGGTGTTTTTACAACACGATAGATGATAGGGTCTCTGAAGTGCATATTAGGATTTGCCATGTCGATCTTAGCACGAAGCACCATCTTGCCTTCTTCAATATCCCCATTATTCATCTTTTGAAAGAGTTCCAGGCTTTCTTCAATAGGCCGGTTACGATAGGGGCTTTCTGTGCCGGGCTGGGTAGGAGTACCTTTTTGTGATGCAATTTCTTCAGAACTTTGTTCGTCTACATAGGCTTTTCCTTCTTTAATTAAGCGAATAGCGAAATCCCATAGTTGTTGGAAGTAATCAGAAGCATAATATTCATTTCCCCATTGGAAACCAAGCCATTGAATATCTTCTTTAATTGCTTCTACATACTCAACATCTTCTTTAGTGGGATTGGTGTCATCAAAGCGTAGGTTGCATACACCTCCATAATTTTTTGCTATACCAAAATCCAGACAGATTGCTTTGGCATGTCCAATATGTAAATATCCGTTGGGCTCAGGCGGAAAACGTGTTTGTACTTTGCCACAGTTTTTGCCTTCCTTCAAATCTTTTTCTACTATTTGCTCAATGAAATTCAGACTTTTCTTTTCTGAAGTTTCTGCTACGTTTATTTCAGTCATGCGTTTTCTTATTTACACTTTTGTATGCAAAAATAATCATTCTTTTGAGAAACTCCAAAAGACAATCGCAGGAGATTTAAAATGAGGGCAGAAGATTTAAGATTATCTGAGAACTTTGAACAGGGGGAAGAGAAATATAATATATAATTAAACATAATACTGATTATAAATTAATATGCAGATATTATACGCATGCCGTATGCCAGCCGGATTAGCTCATTTAGCGTGTGTTCTTTCCGCCAATTCAGAGAAAAAGAAAACAATCGCAGAATTAATAAAAAGAAAAGGAAAAGAAGCTGCCTTTACAATTTCTTTTCCTTTTAATATGAATGAGTAAAAACTAAAGAATATTATCCTCGCAACTGCTTATCCATAGCTGCTGCTGCATGGCGGCCATCTCCCATAGCTAGAATGACAGTTGCACCACCGCGAACGATATCTCCACCTGCATAGATTGTAGAAATAGACGATTGCATATTTTCGTTTACAGCAATAGTGCCTTTTCGTCCTAATTCCAATCCAGGAATAGAATTAGGAACAATTGGATTTGGTGAAACTCCAACGCTGACAATTGCCATATCAATATCAATTGTTTCAATAGCTCCTGGAATAGCAACTGGGCTACGGCGTCCAGAAGCATCGGGCTCTCCTAATTCCATTTTTTGAAGAACAACTTGTTTTACACGACCTTGTTCATCTGCAATGTATTCAATGGGATTATGAAGGGTCAAAAATTCAACGCCTTCTTCCTTAGCGTGTTTAACTTCTTCTAAGCGTGCAGGCATTTCATTTTCAGAGCGTCGATAGATTATCATGGCTCTTTCGGCCCCTAAGCGGCGTGCAGTACGGACAGAGTCCATAGCTGTATTTCCACCACCGATGACAGCTACTCGTTTCCCTAAAGTAACTGGTGTGTCAGAGTCTTCACTTGCAGCATCCATCAAATTTACACGTGTCAAATATTCGTTAGAAGACATTATATTAATAGAGTTTTCTCCGGGAATATTCATGAAATTAGGTAATCCAGCTCCAGAGGCTACAAAAACTCCTTTATATCCTTCATTTTCAAGATCTTCAATGCTAATAGTCTTTCCGATAATGCAGTCTTTTACGAACTGTACTCCCATTTTAGAAAGGTTGTCAATTTCGACGTCAACTATTTTGTTTGGCAAACGGAATTCAGGAATACCATATTTTAATACACCACCAATTTCATGTAAGGCTTCAAAAACAGTAACATCATAACCTTTTTTAGCCATGTCGCCGGCGAAGGACAATCCAGCCGGACCAGATCCTACAACTGCTACTTTTATACCATTTTTCTCTGCGATTTCTGGAATGGAGATTTGACCGCTTTCGCGTTCATAGTCTGCAGCAAATCGTTCCAAATAGCCAATTGCAACAGCTTCATGTCCCATTTTCAAATGAATACATTGCGATTCACACTGTTTTTCTTGAGGACATACTCGACCACAAACTGCAGGTAAAGCACTTGTTTGCTTTAAGGTGCGTGCAGCTTCCAAGAACTCCCCTCTTTCAATGTTTTTGATGAAGGTTGGAATATTGATACCAACAGGACAACCCTGCATACATGAAGGATTAGCGCAGTCTAAGCAACGTTTAGCTTCGGTAACAGCTTGTTCTTCGTTCAAGCCCAGATTTACTTCCTCTTTACGGCTGTGTGAGCGATATTCCGGATCAAGTTCATTCATCTTGACGCGTGGTATAGCAGTGCGTTCTTTAGGTTTCATGCTCTTGCGTAGCTCTTCACGCCATGGAGCTGTACGGTCTGATACAGTTTTATCAGCTTCACAATGGGGATGATTGTTTTCTAATTTATGGATTTCGTTTCGTTCGATTTCTTTAAAAGCCCCCATGCGCTTTAGCATTTCATCGAAATCAACCTGATGACCATCAAATTCAGGTCCGTCGACGCAAACAAAACGAGTCTTTCCGCCTACAGAGATACGGCAAGCGCCACACATTCCAGTTCCATCTACCATGATTGTATTCAAAGAAACATCAGTTGGGATGCTATATTTTTTTGTCAGTAAGCATACAAACTTCATCATGATAGCAGGACCAATAGCGAAACATTTGTCTACTTTTTCACGCTTGATAACTTCTTCTACTCCTTCTGTTACAAGCCCTTTGCGACCATAAGATCCGTCATCTGTCATAATAATGACTTCGTCAGAACTTTCGCGCATTTCTTTTTCTAAGATAATTAATTCTTTAGTACGTCCGGCCAGAACAGTAATAACCCGATTCCCGGCTGCTTTTAAGGCTTGTACAATAGGCAACATGGGTGCAACACCAACTCCCCCACCTGCGCATACTACCGTTCCGAAGTTTTCAATATGTGTAGCTTTACCTAATGGACCAACTACGTCTGTAATATAATCGCCTTCGTTCAGCTCACATAAGCGTGTAGATGACAAGCCAACCTCCTGAACAACCAAAGTGATAGTTCCTTTTACTGGGTCAGCGGCAGCAATAGTTAACGGCATGCGTTCGCCCTTTTCGCCAACACGAACAATTACAAAATGCCCTGCTTTGCGAGACTTCGCTATCAAGGGAGCCTCAATGACAAGTTTGAAAACTTTTTCAGAAAAGTGTTCTTTTGAAAGAATTTTGTTCATTTATTTATACGATAAGTTAGTTATTATTCTGTTTTTAGAGTCTTTTTAAAGAACTTTCCGCAAAGTTAGAACAAATAATTACACTTACAAAGTGCATAACCATTTTTTCGATCCAGATTCTACGTTAAATAAGCAACTTTTTCAAGTGCAACATTTTCGCTTTTATGTAAGAGTGCTATTTATCAATGCATTACAATGTAAGCAAAAAAATAATTTTCTTCTTTCATCGTTTTTTATTATTCAAACACCGCTCTGATATGAAATTAAAGACTATCTTTGCCATTATACAAGAGAAACAAATTTATGAATAACAAATTGCAAAATATAAACCAGCTCATTCGTGATGGACAGGTAGATTTTGCCACTGCTGAGTTGAAGCAATTATTAACTCATCCGGAAAGCAAGAAAGCTGAAGTCTATTATTTACTGGGAAACCTTTATCGAAAGCAAGCCGATTGGCAAAATGCCTTAAACAGTTATCAAGAAGCTATAGCTCTTGATCCTGAGAGTCCCGCTGTTAGTGCTCGCCGTATGATTTTAGATATTTTGGAATTTTATAATAAAGACATGTTTAATCAATAATAAAAGGTACGTAAATATGGCTAAAATGAAAGGCATGGTGGTAGTAAACACTGAGCGTTGTAAAGGGTGCAACCTATGTGTAGTAGCATGTCCACTCCATGTATTATCGCTCACCCCTAAAGTAAATCAGAGAGGATATAACTATGTTCAGCAGGTAGTGGAGGATACGTGCAACGGATGTTCTTCATGTGCAATAGTATGTCCAGACGGATGTCTAACTGTATATAGAGCGAAATGCAATGAATGATATATCATTCTGAGAAACAAGATTTTTATTCACTTAAAAAATAAAAGACTTAAGATATGGCCGAAGAAGTAGTTCTTATGAAAGGTAACGAAGCTATCGCTCATGCCGCTATACGCATCGGTGTTGACGGTTACTTTGGTTATCCCATTACTCCCCAGTCAGAAGTACTGGAAACGTTAGCAGAACAGAAGCCATGGGAAACAACCGGTATGGTGGTACTCCAGGCAGAGAGTGAGGTAGCAGCAATTAATATGGTATACGGTGGAGCCGGAAGTGGAAAAATGGTTATGACCTCCTCTTCAAGCCCTGGTGTCAGCCTGAAGCAAGAAGGCATTTCATATATTGCCGGAGCAGAACTCCCCTGTTTAATTGTAAATGTAATGCGTGGAGGTCCGGGCTTGGGTACCATACAACCCAGTCAAGCCGATTATTTTCAGACGACCAAAGGAGGAGGACATGGAGACTATCATTTGATTGCTCTTGCCCCTGCATCTGTTCAGGAAATGGCCGATTTTGTGGAGCTGGGTTTTAATTTAGCTTTTAAATATCGTAATCCGGCTATTATTTTGGCAGATGGTGTAATTGGTCAGATGATGGAAAAAGTGGTATTGCCGGCATCTCGTCCGCGACGTACGGATGAAGAAGTTATCGCTCAGTGTCCATGGGCAGCCACTGGATGTAAAGGACGTAAACCAAACGTTATCACCTCGTTAGAGCTTGATCCTGCAATTATGGAACAGCGCAACTTTCACTTGCAAAAGAAATACGCAGAAATAGAGGCTAATGAAACACGTTATGAGGAATTGCAATGCGAAGATGCCGAGTTCCTGATTGTTGCATTTGGTTCTTGTGCGCGTATTGCTCAAAAAGCAATGGAGCATGCACGCGAAGAAGGCATCAAGGTGGGACTTTTCCGCCCGATTACGTTGTGGCCCTTCCCCTCAAAAGCTCTGCGTCAGCGTGCATCATCGGTAAAAGGAATATTAGTTGTAGAGCTTAACAGCGGACAGATGATTGAAGATGTGCGATTGGCAGTGGAATGCCATGTTCCGGTAGAACATTTTGGACGTCTTGGAGGTATTGTGCCTGATCCAGACGAAGTGATAGAAGCAATCAAAGAAAAACTGATCAAAGAAAAATAAAGTATGAATCCAGATCGCATAAGAGCTGTTTTGAATGTTTTATTCATGATAGGAGCTATTGCTTCGTTCATTCTTTACTTCTCTTTGGGGGAAGACAAAACCGTATTTTTCTATGTATGCGGTGTTTCTTTATTTCTTAAAATGATGGAATTCATCTTCCGTTTCTTTTTACGTTAATTATAAAAAGGAAAATCTTATGACAAAAGAAGATATAATGAAGCCTGAAAATCTGGTCTACCAGAAGCCTCGCTTATTAAATGATAATGCTATGCACTATTGCCCCGGATGTAGTCATGGTGTGGTTCACAAGCTGATAGCAGAAGTAATCGAAGAGATGAAACTGGAAGAAAAAACCATAGGTATAAGTCCGGTGGGATGTGCAGTCTTTATGTACAATTATTTGGATATTGATTGCCAGGAAGCAGCTCATGGACGTGCACCAGCCCTTGCTTCAGCCATAAAGCGTCTGTGGCCCGACCGATTAGTGTTTACCTATCAAGGTGATGGAGATTTGGCTTGTATTGGTACGGCAGAGACTATTCATGCGTTGAACCGAGGTGAAAATATTACAATTATTTTTATCAACAATGCTATTTACGGAATGACAGGTGGACAAATGGCTCCTACTACCCTTTTGGGTATGAAAACTGCAACTTGCCCTTATGGACGTATTCCTGAAATTCATGGCTATCCACTTAAAATGACTGAAATAGCAGCAACCTTAGAAGGAACATGTTATGTAACCCGCCAGTCTGTTCATACAGTTGCTGCTATTCGTAAAGCCAAAAAGGCCATTCGTAAAGCCTTCGAAAACTCAATGCAAGGCAAAGGGTCTAATTTAGTAGAAATTGTTTCAACTTGTAACTCAGGATGGAAAATGACTCCTGATGCCGCAAACAAATGGATGGAACAGAATATGTTCCCATTCTACCCTCTTGGGGATTTGAAAGATACAAGTGAAACCAAATAAAAAGAGTCTATCATGAAACAAGAAATAATTATTGCAGGATTTGGTGGGCAAGGTGTTTTATCTATGGGAAAAATACTTGCTTACTCCGGCTTAATGGAAGATAAGGAAGTTACATGGATGCCAGCTTATGGTCCTGAACAACGAGGAGGAACTGCCAATGTTACAGTGATAGTAAGCGATGAACGTATATCTTCACCGATTCTAAGTAAATATGATACTGCTATTATCTTAAATCAGCCGTCATTGGCTAAGTTCGAAAACAGAGTTAAGCCCGGTGGCGTCTTGATTTATGATGGATATGGTATCATCAACCCTCCTACTCGTAAAGACATTCATGTTTATCGCATTGATGCCATGGATGAAGCTAATGAACGAAATATGGCGAAGACCTTTAATATGATAGTATTGGGTGGGCTTTTAAAAATACGTCCGGTAGTTTCAATAGAAAGTGTGATTAAGGCCTTACGAAAAACCTTGCCGGAACGACATCATCATCTTATACCCATGAATGAAGAAGCCATTCATATCGGAATGGATATTATTCAAGAAATAAAATGAGTTATACTGACTTGTCTTAAAACAAGATACTGTTTATAAACCCTATTTTTTAAAGCAGCTCAGCAGACCGTTGTGTCTTGCCGGGTTGCTTTTTAGATTTTTAGCTGGAATATGAAACTTCTATATCTCATTTCAATTTGTGGGCATATGACAAAATATTATCTTTGCATAGACACTACTGCAAAGATAATGTAAATATGGAACAGCAATCTCAGTTATTAGTTTATAAAGCTTCGGCTGGTTCAGGAAAAACCTTTACTCTTGCCGTACAATATATCCGTTTGCTCATTGAAGACCCTCATGCCTATCGTAAAATTCTGGCAGTAACCTTTACCAATAAGGCAACTGCAGAAATGAAAGAACGCATTTTGAGTCAACTTTATGGAATCGCTACAGGGGATGACGATTCCAATCGCTATATGACGGAAATCATAAACTCCTCTCACTATGATGAGCCTACCATCCGCCGGAGAGCCAAGGAGGCTTTGTCATATATCATACACGATTACAGTCGTTTCCGGATAGAAACAATAGACTCTTTCTTTCAATCGGTTATGCGTAATTTGGCACGCGAACTAGAGTTGGGAACAAACCTCTCTATTGAATTAAACAACATGGATGTACTCAGTGATGCAGTAGATGCCATGATTGAAAAACTCAATCGGAAATCGCCTGTGCTCTATTGGTTGTTAGAGTATATTGAAGAACGTATCTCAGATGGACGCCGTTGGAATGTAGCAGGTGAGATTAAAAATTTCGGTCGGAATATCTTTGATGAAAGCTATATTGAGAAAGGGAAAAATTTGAGACAAAAATTGATAAATCCTCAGTTTATCCCTACTTACCGGAAAGAGCTGCAAGGCATTCGGGATGAAATTCTTGAAAATATGAAAGGTTTTTATGACCAATTCATGGGGCTACTCGAAATGAACGGATTGAAACCTGAAGATTTGAAAAATGGAGCTAAAGGTATCAGCAGCTACTTCAATAAAATAGCTAATGGAAATTTAAGTGAAAAGGTACGGAATACCACAGTTGAAAAATGTTTGAAAGAAGAGGAGAACTGGGTCTCAAAAACATCAAAACATCGAGACCTCATTATCTCATTAGCACATTCTGATTTAATTCCCTTACTCAGCGATTCCGAAAAACTTCGTCCTGTCAACAACAGGCTGCTGAATTCTTGTTCTCTTTCTTTGCGCTATTTAAACAATCTACGCTTGCTGTCGAACATTGATGAGGAGGTCCGTATGCAAAACCAGATACATAACCGCTTCCTTCTTTCCGACACCAATGCGCTGCTTCATAACTTGATACGAGAAGGAGACGCTTCTTTTATTTATGAAAAAATAGGGACCACTATTGATACCGTTATGATTGACGAGTTTCAAGACACCTCACGCATGCAGTGGGAAAACTTCCGTTTGTTGCTGGAAGAAAGTTTATCACAGAAAGATGGAAGTCTTATTGTAGGCGATGTAAAGCAAAGTATTTATCGTTGGCGTAACGGCGACTGGAAAATATTGGCAGACCTTCCCCATGATTTGCATTTTCGGATAAAGGAAAAAAATCTGGAAAATAACTGGCGAAGTGAAGCTAATATTATTCACTTCAACAATGCTTTTTTCACTTCTGCCTGCCGAGTTTTAAGTTCCCGTTATGAGCAAGAGATGCAGAAACCCTGCCAGCCTCTGATTCAAGCCTATAACGATGTATGTCAGCATACGGTAAAGAAAACAGAATTAGGTTACGTAAAAATCTCATTTTTAGATAATGAGACTAAGGCTGATTATGTCGAAGCAACCCTTTACCAGTTGGCAGCAGAAGTAGATTCGCTGATAAATCAAGGAATACGGGCGGATGAAATAGCAATACTGGTGCGCAAAAACAAAAGCATACCAGCCATAGCCGATTATTTTGATAAACACACCGCCCACCGGATTGTTTCCGATGAAGCCTTTCGTCTTGATGCATCACTTGCCATCTGCATAATGATTGATGCATTGCGTTTCCTGGTATATCCTGATGACCGGATTTCAATGGCTCAACTGGCAATGGCTTTTCAAAAAGAAGTTTTGAAGAAAGACATTGACTTGAACACCATTTTACTTAATCAGATAGAAGATTATCTTCCGGCTGGATTTATCTTGCAAATAAAGGAGTTGCGTCTCATGCCCTTATACGAGTTGCTCGAAAAACTCTTTCAGCTTTTTGATTTAAAGGAAATACAAGATCAAGATGCGTACCTTTGTGCTTTTTACGATGCTATAACAGAGTATATGCAAGCTAACTCCTCGGAACTTACCGCCTTCCTCAATTATTGGGATGAAAAGCTACACGAAAAAACCATCCCTTCGGGAGAAATTGATGGCATTCGGATTTTGTCTATCCACAAATCAAAAGGATTGGAATATCACACCGTATTACTTCCTTTCTGTGATTGGCAAATGGAAAATGAAACGAATAACCATCTGATTTGGTGTTCGGTTGCCGGAACAGGAGAAGGAACGGATATTCCGCCGTTCAACCAACTGGATATTGTTCCCGTTAATTATTCCAATGCAATGGCTGAGTCTATTTATCAGAATAGCTACTTTGATGAACGTCTTCAGCTGTGGATTGATAATTTAAATTTACTTTACGTAGCGTTTACCAGAGCATGTAAAAACCTGATTATTTGGGGGCAGAAAGGGCAAAGCCGAAATGTTTCAGAGTTGCTTTATGAGGCTTTATCCCGATTAGACGGAATAACAATGAAACAGACATCTGGCAAAGCAGGTGTTGCTGGAGATAGCGATGAGACAGACGAAGTCTATGAATATGGTTCACTCTGCCTTTCCGAGCCTAAGAAGACCAGCCGCTCACAAAACCGACTTTTGATGCAACCGGAAGCTATACCTGTTCACATAGAAAGTTTACTTACCTCCATAGAGTTCAAACAGTCTAACCGTTCGGCTGATTTCATGCAGGGATCAGACGAAGAAGAGCAGCGAAAACAATACATTCGCCAAGGACAATTACTGCATTATGTTTTTGCTTCAATTGAGAAAGAAGGCGATTTGCCCGGAGTCTTAGAGCGTTTACTCTTTGAAGGGGTACTCGAAAGTGAGGAACAGGAAAAAGAAATACAGAAATTAGCGGCATGGGCTTTGCAAAATCCGATGGTAAAAAAATGGTATAATGATGACTGGAAACTTTACAATGAATGTTCCATTCTTTATACTGATGCAGAAGGAAATATGCAGGTACGCCGCCCTGACAGGGTCATGATGAAAGGTGATGAGACCATTGTTGTCGATTTTAAATTTGGAAAGAAAAAAGAAGAATATCATACACAAGTGCGCGAATACATTTCCTTATTAAATGAAATGGGACATCCTAATGTAAAAGGATATTTGTGGTATGTATTTGCCAATGAACTTATATTAGTATAATTCTCACACAACCGATGAGTATGGAAACATTTTTGCAACAAGTAGCACATGATTTATATAATAAACTTGAAGGAGATTTCAGTGACGTTGCCGTGGTATTTCCCAATAAGCGTGCCGGACTGTTCTTCAATGAATATTTAGTCCAAAAGTCAAAGCATCCTTTATGGTCGCCGACTTATATCAGTATCAGTGAGTTGTTCCGTCGCTCTTCATCCCTGCAAGTTGGAGACCCGGTGAAACTGGTATGCGATCTTTATAAAATATTTACACAAGTTACTGGAAGTACTGAAACACTCGATGATTTTTATTTTTGGGGAGAAATGCTTATCGGTGACTTTGATGATGCCGACAAGAATTTGGTTAAAACAGAAGCTTTGTTTAATAACTTGAAAGATTTGAATGACTTGGGCAATGATTACGACTTTTTAGAAGAAGGTCAGAAAGAGGCTTTAAATCAGTTCTTTCATAATTTTTCTATCGATCAAGTTACTGAATTGAAGCAACGGTTTATGTCGTTATGGGATGTATTAGGCGATATCTATACTCAATATAAAGACCTGCTTCAGCAGCAGAGTATAGCCTATGAAGGAATGTTATACCGTCAAGTTATCGAATCATTGGAGGTAGAAAAGCTTCCTTATAAAAAATATATTTTTGTAGGATTTAATGTACTGAATAAAGTAGAACATGCCTTGTTTAGTGTACTTCATAAAGCAGGGAAAGCTTTGTTTTATTGGGATTACGATACATTTTATTTGAATAAAACACCCCACGAAGCGGGTGAGTTCATTCGCCGTAACCTGAAGGATTTTCCATCCGAATTGCCTCCTGCATTTTTCGACAATTTAGGACACTTCAAGGAAATAGCATATATCCAGTCGCCTACAGAAAATGGGCAAGCACGATATCTTCCGCAATGGATACGAGAGAATCTGACAGAGAAAGAAAAAGAAACGGCTGTGGTGCTTTGCAATGAGGCGATGCTCCAGCCTGTCCTTCATTCTTTGCCTGAGAATGTCAGACATATAAACATTACCATGGGCTTCCCCTTGTCGCAGACTCCCGCTTATAGTTTTGTCAATGCCTTGTTAGATTTGCATGTTTCCGGCTACAATTCAAATAACGGACGCTTTCAGTTTAATGAGGTGATTAGCGTTTTGAAGCATGCATATACGCGTAGCCTTTCTGCAGAAGCCGAACATTTAGAGCAAGAGCTTACCCGAAATAATCGCTTCTATCCCCTCGTCTCCGAGTTGCAGGCTGATGAGCAGTTAACCCTGTTGTTTACTCCTTGTAAGAGCAATCAGGAACTTTGTATTCTGCTCTCTGAGGCACTCAAGCGTGTGGGAATGGTATATAAAGAACAAGCGGCAGCTGCCGATGAAGCGTTCGATCAACTTTATCGTGAAGCTCTGTTTAAGAGTTATACCCTTATTAACCGCTTCCGCACACTGACTGAGTGTAACGATTTAAATGTAAGAATGGAAACATTCAAACGTTTGCTAAATCGGGTAATGGGAACATCAAACATTCCTTTTCATGGTGAGCCTGCCATTGGTATGCAGGTCATGGGAGTTCTTGAAACCCGAAACCTTGATTTCCGGAATCTTGTGATGCTTTCTGTCAATGAAGGTCAGCTGCCCAAGACTGGCGGCGATTCATCTTTCATTCCTTATAATTTACGTAAGGCATTCGGCATGACCACCATTGATCATAAAATTGCGGTATATGCCTATTATTTCTATCGCTTGATTCAGCGGGCTGAACGGGTTACATTACTTTACAATACGGCAACCGAGGGTATAAACCGTGGTGAATGGTCGCGCTTTATGCTTCAGTTCCTCATAGAGTGGGGATATGAGATTAAACACTATAGCCTGGAGGCAAGTCAATCGCCTCAAGGTACTGTTCCCATTACGATAGAGAAGACTCCCGATATTATGCGCCGCATGCAAAACCGCTTCGATGTGCGCGTAAATCAGCGTGCCATACTGTCGCCCTCTGCATTGAATTGCTATATGGATTGTTCGTTAAAATTCTATTACAAGTATGTGGCTTCACTTTCAGCTCCCGATGAAGTCAGTGCTGAAATTGATTCAGCAAGATTCGGAAGTATTTTCCACTATGCAGCCGAGCATATTTATAATGACTTGAGTATCCATAATAAAGTCATCAACAAAGAAGCCATCGAAACTCTGCTGAAAGACGAAATCAAACTGAAAGACTATGTGGATTGTGGGTTTAAAAAACTATTCTTTAACATCCCCGAAAATGAACGGCCAGAATACAATGGTATCCAGCTGATTAATTCAGAAGTCATCGTGCGCTATATTCGCCAACTTCTTGAAAACGATTTGCGTTATGCTCCCTTTACCTTTGTAGCTTCAGAATGGCCTGTAGAAGAAGCCATTGACATACAAACGCCAAAAGGGGTTCTAAAATTACGCATGGGAGGTACCATTGATCGCATGGATAGCAAAGATGGCGTTTTGCGCATTGTCGATTATAAAACCGGAGGTGATGCCGACACTCCTCCTAATATTGAGAGTCTGTTTATTCCCGACAAGAAACGTTCCGGTTACGTATTCCAGACCTTTCTTTATGCTTCTCTTGTTTGCCGTAAACTTCGAGAACGGGGTGATGACCGCCGGGTAGCTCCTTCCCTGCTTTACATTCACAGGGCAGCCGCCGATAACTACTCTCCTGTTATTCAGATGGGAGAAGCGCGTAAACCAAAAGAACCCGTTGAGGATTTTGCTCAGCATGAAATGGAGTTCCGTGAAAATTTAACCCGCTTGATAGAAGAGATATTTACACCCGAAATAGCTTTTACTCAAACCGAAATAGAAGATAAATGTGCGTATTGTGATTTTCGTAAGCTTTGCAAAAAGTAATTAACGTGAAAGCATCTGTTAGATAATCTCAAGGTCTTGGCTGAATGTAATTTTATTTTGCTAAGACCTTGTTGTATTAATAATCAACTTCGCTAAATCCATGATATATTCAAAGTTAATACATCAAAAAAGGAGATAAATACTTTTGAAAGTATTTATCTCCTTTTTGAGCCTCTTGTCGGATTCGAACCAACGACCCCGAGATTACAAATCACGTGCTCTGGCCAACTGAGCTAAAGAGGCAGTGTTTATTTCTTAATTGCGGGTGCAAAGGTAGCGGTTTGTTCTGATAATTCCAAACTTTTTTGATGTTTTTTTTCTTCAATCTTGAAAAAAGATGCTAAAGATGAGCTTTTCTACCTTCCTCTATCAGTATATAAGCCTGAAAACGAGTGTCTGTTCGCACTGGAGTAAGCGATAAATAACCGCTGAGAAGTTGATTTCCTACGATGTGTGCCGGGGCTTGTTCACACATTGTTCGGTGAAAGTTGAGTGCTTCTCCGTCTGCACGATAATGTTCGGTTATATATCTACCTTGTGAATTATGGACAACATAGCGGTCGAAAATCAAACGGGCTACTACTCCCATGTTCATCCGAAGATTAATCTCCACACAGGGATGCAACTTATAATTTCCGTCTTGGACGCATATCATCATATCCACCCCTAAATATCCTACATAGCAATCTTTAAGCAATACTGAAAGTTTTTTTATCAGTTTTTCTCTTACTTCGTTTAGAAAGATTACTGGAACATACAGTGAAATCCTTCTTTCTATCTCTTCGTTTGGCAGTAATAAGTTCGCTTTATAGTTACCGAAAGTATCTGTTTCAAACAAAGAATATCCGGCAAAACAAACCTTTCCCTCTTGACTCACATGAAACTCCATGGCAAAATCAGTCACTTTAGAGTAGAAGGGTTCTGCCATTACCGCTCCTTGAGTACGGATTATGCGTGAAATCCAGCCTTCTATAGGTTTACTCCATGTAGAGGGGGATACACGTGCCAATCCTCTTCCGCTCCCCGACCAAGGCGATTTTAAGATAACTTCTCCCTGAATATCCACAAAACTGCGTACTGATTCAATAGAGGTACAAACATCCGCATCGCCACAGATAAGAGGAAAATCAGAGAATTCCTGGAGTATTTCTGTACAGCGCTGCCTTCCTGCAAGATAGCGGAGTTTATGTAAACGTTTTTCATCGGGAAGGAAACCAGAAGAAATCACTTCTTGCAAGGAGTATACCAAAGCTGGATTCCATCCCCAAGGCGAGCAAGGCATGGAAATCCAGTTTTCGGTCCAAGAAATGTCCGATGGGAATAATGGACTCTCCCACTCTTCTACATGGCATAGGTTATTTACTTTTACCCAGCCGCCCTTTTCGGCATACCATGCCGGGAGTACCGACATATCTGCTGCCATCCGTTTGATTTCCGCAGGCGCTTTATAATAAGGCGTAAAGTTTGCCATCGCCATGTCATGCTCAGGATTAAAGTAATAAATTGTATTTGCCATAAGATTTTTTGTCATTGTTTTACATGCAGTGACAAAGTTACTGAAAGGCAAACGTATTACCAAACCGGAACTTACTTTTATAGGCAAACTGTCCGGCTTTATAATTTTATTCCACGGTAACAGACTTCGCTAGATTACGGGGTTTGTCCACATCCTTTCCTTTGCATATCGCTACATGATAAGCTAGTAATTGCAAAGGAATAATAGTATTAAGCGGTTCCAGGCACTCCAGTGTAGGAGGAACCTCTATAACTTCATCAGCTAAAGCACCAATAGTGCAGTCCCCTTCCGTTACTATTGCAATGATTTTTCCTTTGCGTGCTTTTATTTCTTGAACATTACTCAGTATTTTATCATACATACCGTTATGTGTTGCAATTACAACTACTGGCATTTCAGAATCAATTAATGCAATCGGGCCATGCTTCATTTCTGCAGCTGGATAACCTTCTGCATGAATGTAAGAAATCTCCTTAAGCTTTAAGGCCCCCTCCAGTGCCACTGGATAATTGAAACCACGCCCCAAATAAATAATATTGGTGGCATAGGTAAATATTTTTGCCAAATCAGCTATCCGGTTATTCTGTTTTAATACTAATTTCATTTGCTGGGGAAGTTGGTGTAATGCCTTCAACAGTTCTTTAAACTCTAATTCATCTATCGTTCCTTTGCTCCGTCCCAAATTGAAAGCTAGCATGGCCAATACAAGCACTTGACCGGTAAATGCTTTCGTGGAAGCAACTCCAATTTCTGGTCCCACGTGAATATAAGAACCTGTATGAGTATTACGAGGAATGGATGATCCTACTACGTTACATATTCCGTAAACAAAAGCTCCTTTTTCTTTTGCCAACTCCAGGGCTGCCAATGTATCTGCCGTTTCACCCGATTGCGAGATAGCTATTACCACATCCTCTGGACTGATAATAGGATTGCTATATCGAAATTCAGAGGCATATTCCACCATTACTGGAATGCGGCAATAATTTTCTAAGAGATATTTCCCGATTAGTCCGGCATGCCATGAAGTACCACAGGCTACAATAATAATTCGCTGAGCTCGCAACACACGCTCTTTATAAGTTTCAACGGCTGATAATGTAAGTTGATAGGTTTCTATATTTACTCGTCCACGCATGCAGTCAATCAGGCAATCAGGCTGTTCAAAAATCTCTTTCAACATGTAATGAGGATAGTCACCTTTCTCTAGTTTGCTAATTTCTACATCAATTGTTTTTATGTCTGGAATAATAATGCCTTCATGCAGATTTTCCACTTTTAGTCCATCATCCAGGCTAATAACAGCTATTTCCTCATCTTTTAAATAAACTACCTGATTGGTATAATCCGCTAAGGGTGTTACATCTGAACTTATAAAATATTCATTCTTGCCAATACCCACAACTAACGGGCTGCTTTTACGGGCGGCTATTAGCTGACCTGGGTTGAATTTGTCTAACACTGCAATCGCATAAGCGCCAACAACAGAACGTAGAGCTACTTTTATTCCTGTCAGTAAATCCAAAGACTGACTGCTGCATATATAGTCAATGAATTGTACAAGAACTTCGGTATCAGTATCGCTTTTAAATTGATATCCTTTCGTTTTAAGCATATCTTTCAGGGCAATATAGTTCTCTATAATTCCGTTATGAACTAAAGCAAACCTCCCGGAAGAAGAGCAATGAGGATGGGCATTCGTTTCAGAAGGCTCCCCGTGAGTTGCCCAACGTGTATGAGCTATTCCTACACTTTCATTCATGTCATGAGTAGCTGTCAGCTTCTCTAGGTTGCTGACTTTTCCTTTGGCTTTATATATTTTTAAAAGAGAATTTTTATTTAGTAAAGCAACACCAGCACTGTCATATCCACGATATTCTAAACGTTTCAATCCGTTTATCAAGATTGGTAGCGCTTTCCGTTTCCCAATATAACCTACAATTCCACACATAGTTATAATAGTTGTACCTTTTGTTTAAAATGTAATCGTATACAGATAGAGGCTGCAAGTTCCTGCTTCTATTTGCATGTGTTAAAACTGATAGTATTTCTCTATATAGTTAATAAAAGCTTGATTTAGCAAACGTAATCCTCCTTCTGTAGGATATTCTCCACTGAAATACCAATCCCCAGAGTGATTAGGGCAAGATTCATGAAGGCCCTCTAAAGTTTGATAAACAATTTTTACTTTTGTACTCACTTCTTGGGGAGTTAACATAACAGCTATTTTATCCGCTATCTCTTCGTTTGTAAAAGGGGAATAAATCTCTTTTATATAGTTGAATCGTACATGCTTCATATTCTCTGAAGAATATTTGACCTTCTTATAAACCCGTTCAATAACATCTTTCATGCCACGTTCCATCAGTAATGTGACGGCAGCCTTGAATGCGATAAACTGTTCCATACTTGACATATCAATGCCATAATAATCCGGATAGCGTACTTGCGGCGAGGAGGATACAATAACAATCTGCTTTGGATTTAAGCGATTGAGAATTCGGATAATGCTTTGGCGCAAGGTTGTACCTCGCACAATACTGTCATCAATGATGACCAGATTGTCTATGAAAGGTTGTAAACTGCCGTAAGTTACATCATAAACATGTGCAGCCAAATCATTACGGTTATTTCCTTCAGCTATAAAAGTTCGTAATTTGATATCTTTGATTGCTACTTTTTCACTGCGGATACGCATAGAAAGAATCTGCTCCACCTTTTCAGGGGTAACATCTTTACCTAAGCCCCGGATACGTTCTGCCTTCAGTTGGTTCAGATAGACATCCAGCCCTTGCAGCATTCCGAAGAAAGCAACTTCAGCTGTATTGGGGATATAAGAAAAAACAGTATGCTCAATGTCATAATCCACAGCTTTCAAAATAGGCTGCACCAGGCGTTCTCCCAGTTTTTTTCTCTCCTTATATATATCCTGGTCGCTGCCCCGACTGAAATAAATCCGCTCAAATGAACATGCTTTTGTTCCTTGGCCTTTATTGATTGAAGCCAGCCGAAGGTTACCCTCCCTATTAAGTAATAACGCTTCCCCTGGGTTTAATTCATGGATTTCTTCGATAGGTACATGCATTGCTGTTTGAATAACGGGGCGTTCGGAAGCTAATATCATCACTTCTTCATTTTTATACCAAAAGGCTGTGCGGATTCCCCATGGGTCACGCAGTGCGAAGCTGTCTCCACTGCCAGTCATTCCGCAAACAACATATCCTCCATCCCATAAAGCACTTGCTTTTCTTAAAACAGGAACAAGATCCATTCGCTGTTCAATGGCTTGTGTAATCTGTATCCCTGTCAATCCTTCTGCTTTAAACTGCTGATAAAGATAATCCACCTCTTTATCCAGCTGATATCCTAATTGTTCCAATAAAAGGTAGGTGTCGGCATATAGCCGTGGATGTTGTCCTGTGGAGGCGATTTGGGCAAAAATCTCATCAACATTTGTTAAATTGAAATTGCCGCAAAGAACCAGATTCCGACTCCTCCAATTATTGCGACGTAAAAAAGGGTGAATATATGACAACCCTTTTCGCCCCGTAGTGGAATAGCGTAAATGCCCCATATATAATTCTCCGGCAAAAGGTATCTGCTCTTGAGCAAATACTCCATCGGCTAATTGCTCCTTTTCAAACCCTTCCAATTGTTGATGCACATGCTGAAATATCTCAGTGATTGCACTTGTCCCAACTGCTCGCTCACGGAAAATGAACTCTTCGCCTGGGTTGGCATTCAGTTTTATACAAGAGAGCCCTGCCCCTTCTTGTCCTCGGTTATGCTGCTTTTCCATTAACAGATATAGGATATTTATACCCCACATCCAAGTCCCGTACTTCTTTTGATAGTATTCCAATGGCTTAAGCAACCGTACCATTGCTACACCACATTCATGTTTTAGCGGTTCCATAAGATATTTTAATGATTATTTTGGAGTCAAAAATAAGTAGTAATTGATTCAATAACCGCTTCTATACTTCTTGTTTGATGATTAAAAATAACTGATCTTTCAATATGAATCAATAACCCTCGTTTTTGCTTTTATATTCAAACTATATCAAGACAGATAAGTTGTTTTTTAAAAACGGGATAATTTTTTGTTCTGAAACTAATTGCTATGCAAGCATTATGATAGTTTTATGTTTACTTTTGCGTCTGTATTGTTATCGGATAAGCTTAATTAAGTACAAATAGATATGGCGTTAATTAATGAACACTTCCTAGAGTTGCCTCAAAATAGTTGGGCATCCAAAGTAGAAAAGGAAATTGGGATTTTTAAAATAATTCATCCGGCATCACAGTTAATTAATTTAGGATTCAATGCTGTTAATCATACATTGAGTCCCCATATCATACAAGCCATGCATCATTCTATAGATGAAGTCGCAAACAGTAGCGTTGTTTCGGGAGATTCTTACAGATTATGTCACCCCTTGCTGCGTGATTGTATTATCAAGCATGATTATAATACGAGAGGTATCCATTTAAATACGGAGGAAATATTCATCAATAGAGGAGTAAAAAATGAAATAGGAAATATCAGTGAGATTCTTTATAGCGACAATGCTATTGGAATCGCTAATCCTTGTCAGCCTATTTATATGGGTAAAAATATAGAATATTTACCCGAAGATGAAAGCAATGGATTTCTTCCGCAAATACCCGATCATCAGATTGATGTGGTATATCTTTCCTCACCTAATAATCCAACAGGAATGGTCTTCAGTAAATCACATCTGAAGAAATGGGTTGATTATGCCTTGAAGAATAATGTATTGATTTTGTTTGATGCAACTTATGAAGCTTATATACAAGCACCTAATATACCTCATTCAATTTATGAGATAAGAGGTGCTAAGAAAGTAGCCATTGAGTTGCGCAGCTTTTCCCAGATTTTTGGAACGGGCGGAATGGAATGCGGGTACACAGTCATTCCTAAAGAACTGAATATAGAATCACTGGATGGTAGAAATCTCTCTATTAACAGCTTGTGGCGATGCCGTCAAGAGTTTCGCTCAGATTATGCCCCTTATTTATGGCAAAGTGCTGCTGCAGCCAGCTATACAGAAAAAGGTAAAGCCGGAGTCAAAGCTTCGCTCGATTATTTTCTGGAGAACACACTATGTATGCGTCGGGAACTTTCACAAACAGGACTCAAATTATATGGTGGAGAACATATCCCTTATCTGTGGATAAAAACTCCGAAAGGCTGTACCTCCTGGGAGTATTTCAGACAAATGCTTTATGGTGCACTAGTGGTTTGTACTCCTGGTACCGCCTTCGGTCCATATGGGGAGGGATTTATTCGTTTGAGTGCTTTTGCCACACAGAAAGAATGTAAAGAAGCAACTTCCAGATTATGTAAGTGGCTAAAATAATTTATTAAATAATTACAGCAATGAACAAGGAAAATTTAGGACTTTATGATGCTTCCCATGAACACGATGCCTGTGGCGTGGGCATGGTAGTCAATATTCATGGCAACAAGTCACACGAGTTGGTGGAAGCTGCTTTAAAGACGCTTGAAAATATGCGGCATCGTGGCGCAGAAGGTGCTGATAGTAAGACAGGAGATGGTGCAGGAATCATGTTACAAATTCCTCATGAATTTATCCTTTTACAGGGAATTCCGGTACCAGAGAAAGGAAAATATGGAACAGGACTTATCTTTTTACCTAAGTTGAAAAGAGAACAAGAAGAAATTCTGAGCGTAGTACTGGAAGAAGTGGAACGTGAAGGACTTACTTTGATGCATTTGCGTAGTGTTCCTACCAATTCAAATTGTCTTGGGAAGGATGCATTGGCCACAGAACCATCTATTAAGCAGTTATTTATTACAGGTGCTACTGATACTTGTAATTTTGAACAGACCTTGTATTTCATCCGAAAGAGAATTGAAAAAAGAATAAGTCATAAAGACTTTTATATTGTTTCCCTTTCCAGCAAAAACATTATTTATAAGGGGATGTTGACTTCAATGCAAGTGCGAGAGTATTTTACAGATCTTACCCATCCTTACTTTACCAGTGGAATGGCTTTGGTACACTCACGCTTCAGTACGAATACGTTTCCCACATGGAGTTTGGCGCAGCCTTTCAGATTGTTGGCTCATAATGGTGAGATTAATACAATTCGTGGAAATAGAAAATGGATGGAAGCGCGTGAAAGTGTGCTGTCCTCAGAAATATTTCCTGACATAAAAGAACTCAGTCCTATTATTCAGCCTGATATGAGTGACAGTGCTTCACTGGATAATGTCCTTGAGTTTTTAGTAATGTCCGGATTGAGTTTGCCCCATGCCATGAGCATGCTTATTCCCGAATCTTTTAATGATAAGAATCCTATTAGTGACAAGCTGAAAGCTTTTTATGAATATCATTCCATTTTGATGGAACCTTGGGACGGGCCAGCTGCTTTATTGTTTAGTGACGGAAGATATGCCGGAGGAATGTTAGACCGAAACGGGCTACGACCTGCGCGCTATTTAATTACACACAAAGATACCATGGTAGTAGCCAGTGAAGTAGGAGTAATGAATTTTGACCCGAGTGAAATCAAGGAAAAGGGACGACTACAGCCAGGAAAGATTCTATTGGTTGATACAGAACAAGGAAAAATCTATTATGACGGAGAGTTGAAAGAGCAGTTGGCTTCTGCTAAGCCATATCAAGACTGGCTTTCTGCTAACCGGATTGAATTAAACACCTTGAAAAGCGGAAAGAAAATTGACAATATCGTAACCGATCTGCAACGTAGGCAGCGGGCTTTCGGGTTTACGAGAGAGGATGTAGAGCGGACATTGATTCCAATGGCAAACACCGGTTCTGAACCTGTGGCATCTATGGGTAATGATACTCCACTCGCTGTTCTATCGCAGCAGCCACAGTTACTTTTTAATTATTTCAGACAACAATTTGCTCAGGTTACTAATCCTCCGATAGATCCTATCAGAGAAGAGCTGGTGATGTCGTTGACCGAATATATCGGGGCTGTAGGAATGCATATTCTTTCTCCAAATGAAAGCCACTGCAAGATGGTTAGGCTACCACATCCAGTACTTAACAATACTCAGTTAGACATTCTGTGTAACATACAGTATAAGGGGTTTAAAACGACAAAACTGCCTATATTATTTGACTCTAAAGGAGGAAGGGAGGCTCTTCAACAAGCCTTGAGCGAGCTCTGTAAAAACGCTGAGCAAGCAGTCGGTCAAGGAGCAAATTACCTTATTCTTACAGACAGAGACATAAATGAAAAAATGGCTGCTATTCCGTCATTATTGGCAGTAAGCGCAGTTCATCATCATCTGATTTCCGTGCAGAAGAGGGTGCAGACTGCTTTGATTATAGAGAGTGGTGAAATAAGAGAAGTAATGCATGCCGCTTTACTGCTAGGTTATGGTGCCAGTGCCATCAATCCATATATGGCTTTTGCCAGTCTGGCAGAGTTAGTAAATAAAGGAGAATTACAGCTTAATTACGAAACAGCCGAGAAAAACTATATCAAGGCTATCTGCAAAGGATTGCTGAAAATCATGAGTAAAATGGGTATTAGTACCATTCGTTCCTACCGGGGAGCCAAGCTTTTTGAACCGATAGGAATTAGTCAGGAGCTACTTAGGACTTATTTTGGCACTCCGACATCTGCTATTGGCGGTATTCGTCTGGAGGAGGTTGCTCAAGATGCCATAGCTCTGCATGATGCAGCCTTCTCGCCAGATGCTGCAAACGAAAGCTTATTGCCACATCTGGGGATGTACTCTTTCAGGAAAGATGGTGAAAAGCATGCTTGGAACCCGGAAACAATCAGTCTTCTGCAATTGGCTACCCGTCTGGGAAGTTACAGTAAGTTTAAAGAATTTACGGCTCTGGTAGATGAAAAAGACAATCCGATTTTCTTGCGTGATTTCTTTACTTTGAAAAAGAAACCTATTTCCATAGATAAGGTAGAGCCTGTTGAGCAGATTGTAAAACATTTTGTCACAGGAGCTATGTCATTTGGTGCAATTAGCAAAGAGGCTCATGAGGCATTAGCGCTAGCGATGAATAAAATGGGGACACGGAGCAATACCGGAGAAGGTGGTGAAGACTCTTCACGATTTTCAGAAACAGTAAACGGCATCTCTCTATGTAGTAAAACAAAGCAAATAGCTTCGGGACGATTTGGTGTTACGGCTGAATACTTAGTTAATGCAGAAGAAATACAAATCAAAATAGCCCAGGGAGCAAAACCTGGAGAAGGAGGGCAACTTCCAGGATATAAGGTTAATGAGGTTATAGCAAAAACCCGACACTCCATTCCGGGTATTTCACTGATATCTCCCCCACCTCATCACGATATCTATTCCATAGAAGATTTGGCTCAATTGATTTTTGACTTGAAAAAGGTGAATCCACGAGCTAAAATTAGTGTAAAACTTGTATCTGAAAGTGGTGTGGGTACCATTGCGGCCGGAGTGGCTAAAGCAGGAGCCGATATCATTGTCATCAGTGGAGCAGAAGGTGGAACAGGTGCATCTCCTGCAAGCAGTATGCGCTATGCAGGTATTTCACCCGAAATAGGTCTCAGTGAAACTCAACAGACCTTAATGCTGAACGGATTGCGCGGACAAGTGAAGTTGCAGACAGATGGACAATTAAAAACAGGACGTGATATTGTTAACATGGCACTGTTAGGTGCCGATGAGTTTGGCTTCGGAACCGCTGCTCTCATTGTGTTAGGATGTGTCATGATGCGTAAATGCCATACAAATGCCTGTCCGGTAGGAGTCGCGACTCAAGATCCGAAACTACGTGAACATTTCCGTGGGCATTATAAATATGTGATAAATTATTTTACTTTCTTGGCACAGGAAGTCCGTGAATACCTGGCGGAAATGGGATTTACAAAACTCGAGGATATTGTAGGTAGAACTGATTTGATTCAATTAAAGCCGATTCCTGCCAATAGCAAAGCATCGCTCTTAGACTTTCACCGATTATTTCAGCAAGTTAACAGCGACTCTCCTCTCCACTTCATTGGAAATATCAGAAGCGATTTTGAACAAGAGAAAGACTCTCTCATCCTTGAAGCAGCTCGTTGCAGTATAGAAGCAGCTAAGGAAATATCTTTGGAATATACAATAGCCAATACTGATAGATCAGTAGGAGCTATGCTTGCCGGTGTCATAGCTAAGCGATATGGACAACAAGGTTTACCCGATCAGACTATTCAGATTAAATTCAAGGGGTCGGCAGGACAAAGCTTCGGGGCTTTCCTTCCTCACGGTGTCAGTTTTAAGCTAGAAGGCGAAGCCAATGATTATATGGGAAAAGGATTGAGTGGAGGTCGGATTGCTGTCTTTCCTCCTGTTCGCAGCCATTTTGACGCAGAAAAGAACACCATTGCTGGCAATACGCTGCTATATGGTGCTACCAGTGGAGAAGTTTATATTAACGGCTGTGTGGGCGAACGTTTTGCTGTTCGTAATTCCGGTGCCATAGCAGTAGTAGAAGGTGTAGGTGATCACTGCTGTGAATACATGACAGGAGGACGTGTTGTTGTATTGGGAGATACTGGAAGAAACTTTGCAGCTGGTATGAGTGGAGGTATTGCCTATGTATGGAATAAGGGACACCGCTTTGATTATTTCTGCAATATGGAAATGGTAGAACTTTCATTGGTAGAAGATACGGCAAGCCGCAAAGAATTGCACGAGTTGATTCGTCAGCATTATCTGTACACTGGCTCTCAGATAGCCCGTCTCATGCTGGATGATTGGAATCACTATGTAGAAGATTTTCTTCAGATAGTCCCTATTGAGTACAAGCGGGTCTTACAGGAAGAGCAAATCCAAAAGCTACAACTAAGAATTGCTGAAGTACAAAGAGATTATTAACCAGTAACTGAATATAAATGATGAAAGATTCAAAGTTATTTCTTAAAATACCGCGTCAGGAAGCAGGATACCGCCCGGTTCATGACCGCATTTCCGATTTCAGCGAAGTAGAACAAACGTTAAACAGTCGTGACCGTAAGCTACAGGCATCCCGCTGCATGGATTGTGGTGTACCATTCTGCCATTGGGCTTGTCCATTAGGCAATAAACAACCTGAATTTCAGGCTGCATTGGCTCAGGCAAAGTGGGAAGAAGCTTATCAAATTCTGAGTCTGACTAATGATTTCCCTGAATTTACCGGTCGCATCTGTCCTGCGCTTTGTGAAAAGTCCTGTGTTCTGAAACTGACGCTGGATGCTCCTATTACTATTCGTGAGAATGAAGTCGCCATTGCTGAAGCTGCTTTTCGGGAAGGATATATTAAGCCACGACATATTAGCTATAAAGATAAGCGAGTAGCCATTATCGGATCAGGTCCTGCCGGACTGGCTGCAGCTAATCAACTCAATCATATGGGCTACCATGTAACAGTCATTGATAAAAATGAAGCGCCTGGAGGATTGTTGCGTTATGGCATTCCGAACTTTAAATTAAGTAAAGGAATCATAGACAGGCGTATTCAACTGATGAAAGAGGAAGGGGTTCAATTCTATCAAAACATGGAAGTAGATGTTACTGCTTTACCCGAAGGATATGATGCCTATTGCATTTGTACAGGTACACCGGTGGCACGCGATTTAAATATTCCTGGCAGAGAATTAAAAGGAGTTCATTTAGCTTTAGAAATGTTGTCACAACAAAACCGTATCCTGGCTGGTCAGAATTTTACGAAAGATAAACTGATAAATGCCAAGGGGAAGAAAGTTTTAGTTGTAGGAGGTGGAGATACTGGAAGCGATTGCATAGGTACTAGCCATCGGCAGGGGGCTATAAGTGTGACTCAAATAGAAATCATGCCCCAACCACCTATTGGGGAAAATCCAGCAACCCCCTGGCCGCAGTGGCCTGTGGTGCTGAAGACTACTTCCAGTCATGAAGAAGGCTGTATCCGCAGATGGAATCTGGCATCGCAGCGTTTTATCGGTAAAAATGGGAAAGTAACTGGTGTGGAAGTCGAGGAGGTGGAATGGATACCTGCCTCTGACAGTGGACGGGCTACGATGCATCCAACCGGGAAAAAAGAAATCATAGAGGCTGATCTTGTTTTATTGGCAATGGGATTCTTAAAGCCTGAACTTCCACAGTTTGCTGAAAACGTGTTCGTGGCAGGAGATGCGGCATCAGGACCCAGTCTTGTGGTACGAGCTATAGCGAGTGGACGGGAAGCTGCCCGGAAGATTCATGAATACCTCCATTGTTAAACAATAAAAACATTTATAGTTATGTGTGGAATCTCTGGAATTTTTCAAATCAAGCAACCAACCGATGATTTACGTCAGAAAGTCTTAAGGATGTCTCAAAAGCTGCGTCATCGTGGCCCTGACTGGAGTGGAATTTATGTAGGGCAGTCTGCTATACTTGCACATGAACGGTTATCTATCTCTTTATCGCATACACCGGAGAATCGCTCGATTATAAAGCCCCCCTATTACGTGCACTCCACGCGGTGGACAAAGCAGCCACTGAAGTGTGTCACTACTTCAATCCGGAGGTTAAAAAGGTCGTTGCCTATTTGGGTTGGGAACAGGAATATTTCCTGGTAGACGAGGGCTTGTATGCTGCCCGTCCCGACTTGCTTCTTACCGGACGTACACTCATGGGACATGAATCTTCCAAGAACCAGCAATTGGAAGACCATTATTTCGGCGCCATTCCCAGCCGTGTTTCTGCCTTTATGAAAGACTTGGAAATTCAAGCTCTTCAGTTGGGTATTCCTGTGAAAACACGTCATAACGAAGTAGCTCCCAATCAGTTTGAACTGGCTCCCATTTTTGAGGAATGTAATTTGGCTGTTGACCATAACATGCTTATCATGTCGCTTATGCGTAAAGTGGCTCGCCTGCATGGTTTCCGTGTACTGCTCCATGAAAAACCTTTTAAAGGAGTGAACGGCAGCGGCAAGCACAACAACTGGTCGTTGGGTACCAATACGGGTATCTTGCTTCATTCACCGGGAAAGACCGCTAAAGATAATCTTCGATTCATCACCTTTATTGTAAACACACTGATGGCAGTCTACCGCTATAACGGACTACTGAAAGCTTCCATCATGAGTGCCACCAATGCTCATCGGTTGGGAGCAAATGAGGCTCCTCCTGCCATCATCTCTTCTTTCTTGGGAAAACAGCTCAGCAAAATATTAGACCATCTTGAAGAAAATGAAAATGACGATCTGATTACGGTGAGCGACAAGCAGGGACTAAAACTTGATATTCCTCAAATACCCGAACTGCTTATTGACAACACCGACCGTAACCGCACTTCTCCGTTTGCTTTTACAGGCAACCGCTTCGAGTTCCGTGCCGTAGGCTCGGAAGCAAACTGTGCCAGTGCCATGATTGCCCTCAATTCCGCCGTTGCTCATCAGTTGAACCAGTTCAAAACAGAGGTTAACGAACTCATCCTTTCAGGCGAAGAACCGATGAGAGCCATACTTACCATCGTACGCCGTTACATAAAAATATGTAAGCCCATCCGCTTCGATGGTAATGGATACAGTGAGGAATGGAAGGTTGAAGCTCAGCGCAGGGGACTGGATTGCGAAACCAGTTGTCCTCTTATTTTCGACAATTATCTGAAGCCTGATACCATTGCCATGTTCGAATCGACCGGAGTAATGAAACAGAAAGAGCTGGAAGCACGCAACGAAGTAAAATGGGAGACCTACACAAAGAAAATACAGATAGAGGCACGTGTCTTGGGCGATCTGGCCATGAACCACATCATTCCGGTGGCTACGGAATATCAGAGCAGACTGATAGACAATGTGCACAAGATGAACCAACTGTTTACGGCTGAAAAAGCAAGCCGGTTATCGAGTGAAAACATCAGGCTCATTGAAGAAATTGCCGAACGAACCATCTTTATTACCGAACATGTAAAAGAAATGGTAGAGAAACGGAAAGTAGCAAATAAGCTTACTGATGAACGGGAAAAAGCCATTGCCTATCACGATGACATTGCCCCCATGCTGGAAACAATCCGTTACCATATTGACAAACTGGAGCTGATAGTTGATAACGAAATGTGGACCTTGCCCAAATACCGGGAACTTCTTTTTATACGATAAGGATTTAGTTTGATTTTTCCGTGTCATCTCTAAATAAACCATGCCGAGATGACACGGATTTTATTTATGACAAATTACGCGGAGGAACTGAAAAAAACGACATTGCAGCCTGTTTTCTGAAAACAGATATGTATTTTTGTATCATAATCTGACGATAAAAGTATGAATCATATTCAATTAGACGAAATGGATGAGAAAATCCTCCATATGCTGACAGAAAATGCCCGCATCCCCTTTTTGGAAGTAGCCCGGGCATGTGGCGTATCAGGCACAGCCATCCACCAGCGCGTACAGCGTCTTACCAACTTAGGCGTATTGCAAGGTACCGAATATAAAGTCAACCCCTCAAAAATAGGTTACGAAACCTGTGCCTACATTGGCTTATACCTGAAAGATGAGACTTCGCTGGATGCGGTGACAGAAGCACTGGCACAGATTCCAGAGGTGGTAGAGGGGCATTACACCAATGAAGACTACGATTTATTTATCAAAGTCTATGCCAGAAACAATGAGCATCTTCAGACCATCATTCGCAAAAAGCTCATGCCTTTAGGTGTATCACATTCCAGAGTCATTATCTCTTTCAGGCAGGTCTTGCAAAAACAAATTGCGATGCCGACAGATTTAGAGGAAGAAAAAATTGCACATTTCAAGGAAAAGAACTAATTTTATACGCAGGTAATCTCAAAACAGAACCTTTGGCTGTAGAAACAGAAGCTTTGTTTTTACAGCCAAAGGTTTTGTTTATAGAAACAGAAACTCTGTTTTGAGAATTGATGCAGGAAATTCCTGTTTTCTCTTGCTTATGATGAACTTTATAACAACAATAAAAATAAATACATATGTCTGCACATTATACCATGCGGGAAATGCCCGATATGAATGGCGAAGGAAAGACCCGCCTTTATCCGAAACTGATTATCTCTTCCTGTTGTGAAGAAAGTGAACTTTGTGAACGAATCGCCGATAATTCCACCTTCTCTCCCGGTGAAATACAAGGTATTCTGATTTCTCTTTGCAAAGAGATGGCGCATGCCATGGCAAACGGGCAGTCGGTTCGCATTAATGGGTTAGGTGTGTTCACTCCTTCCCTCTCCCTGCGCGAAGGCAAAGAAGAAGAACAGGCTGATGACAACGGAACACGCCGCAATGCGGTGAGTCTGGAAATAGGGAACGTAAACTTCCGTCCCGACAAAGAACTGGTATTGGAAACAAACCGCCACTGCCATCTGGTCCGCTCCAAACAAAGCTTCCGCATCCGCCGTCCCGATACCACTCCCGAAGAGCGTCTTGCTCTCGCACTCCGCTATCTGGAAAAACACCCTACCCTTACCGTATCCGAATATGCCGAGCTCACCGGACTCAGCCGGACTGCAGCTTCAGATGAACTTCGCCGCTGGGGACACGAGACGGGTTCCGGCATCGGCATTCAAGGACGGGGATCGCACCGGATTTATGTGCTGGACAGACAGGAATAACGGTGCTTGCAGGGTACATGCGGAATGAAAGGAGCATCTTTTTACTTATGCTTACAAACATTCAGAGACGGAGAAGCTTTTTTCGGTGAAAATCATTAACTTTGCGTTAAGCATAATAAAAAAGAAATGAAAATATAAATCGACTGCCTACATTGATAAGACTGGTGCAACTTTTAAGCGTAGGCATGAGTGAACTACTTTACAAAACAGAAACAGAATAATGAAGAAAGGAAACAGTCCTTATACTGCGGCATTTACCGGATGTTCATTTATGATGTATGAAATGACTCGAATGCTTCCCTTATTTCTGGCAAGTAATTCAGACGAATTGATAAAAAAAGAGATAGAAGAAAATCAATACATGATGGTCAATTCAATTGCCTCCAGAAAGAAATACAGTTACGAACTGAAGCGCCGCTTCGATGCGGTACCACGCTCGTTCTGGGAAGACTTCTTGGGATGGGATGAACGTGCTCAACGATTAGGTATCCTTTATGTTCTATTGAATACCTATCGCATCATCCTGGATTTTCATTTGAATGTGACCATCAAGAAATGGAATTCTATCAATCATGAATTGAGTCTGAATGATATTACCATGGAGTTGTCTCAAATAGCAGCCAATGATGCGTTTGTAGATTCATGGTCAGACAACACCAAAAACCGAGTTGCATCGGCTTATTTGACTTTCTTGAATCAAGCCGGTGTCTATGATAAGAAAAGCATGGAACTGCATCCGGCATCAGGAATAGACAGTTCAACCTATGCCTATTATATTCACATCGGGCAAGATTGGTTCTTGGAAGCCTGCTTGCTCTATCCTTATGAAATAGAAAAAGTAAAACAAGAAGCCTTATGACTGTAGAAGAATTATATGAAAAGTTAAGCTCTCCTGCCTTTCAGGATCCGAAGAATGGGGATTTGTTTTACAATTTCTTCGTGTACCAGTATCCGGCTAAGAATGAATATGAAATCCGTCGACAGATAAAGGATTTCCAGGAACGATTGAAACGCCCGTCCACTTATATGGATGCGCTGACCTTGGACTTATTCGAAGAGTTCTGTAAGTTCCTTGACGGTCAAAGCTTCGGAAATCAGAACCCTTCTTTGCTAAAATTCTTGGTGGACATGGAGGCTAAAGCTCCCGAAAACATCCAAAAAGTGCTGATTCAGCAAGCCAACAGTCCCAAGTTCTATGAATATATCTACCAGCGGATTCAAGCCCATATCAAACTGGAAGATGAGATGAAGCACGGATTCATCTTCATCTACGGCATTGGAGATATCTTTCCGTATTTGCGGACCAACGTGTTCCTGACCAATTATGAACGCTATAATCAGACCGACCAATATAAACTGATTGTGTTCTATCCCGGACATCGAGTAGACAACACCTTCTCGCTGTTCGACATCTTGGAGGATTCAAATACCTACCGAGCGACCTTACTTCTTAATGAAAATAATGAATAACACCCATACTGCTATGACAACGATACAACATCTCTATAAAAAAGAAATCAACCGTCCGTTGAACCCAGCCGTTTCAGCGGATGACTTTTCAGTTTCCACCATCCAGACGGAAATTGAAGAATATGTATTTACTGATGAAATCATCAATGGCCTGTACAATGTATTGAACGCTATCTGGACACAGAACGTCAGCCACAATGGTATTTGGGTCAACGGTTTCTTCGGCTCGGGTAAGTCTCACTTCCTGAAATACCTGGGCTACTGTATCAACCCTAAACACTGCGAAGCTGCCCTGGAGCGTCTGATACAGGCGGTCAGCGAACGCGACCCGCTGCTGGTAGCAGACTCCAAGAGTCAAGTAACCATTGATGACATGAAGCAGTTGGCGGCATGGATTCAGAAAGCAACGATTGATGTAGTCCTTTTCAACATCGGTACCGTTCACAACACCAATTCCGACCAGAAGGAAGTGTTTACGCAGGTATTCTGGAACCAGTTCAACCGTTTCCGTGGCTACAATTCCTTCAACTTGGCACTGGCTCAGAATCTGGAAAAGGTGATGGACCAGGCGGGGGTATTCAATACTTTTAAGGAACGATTGGCTACCGAAGGCTTTAACTGGAATGATCAGGCTCCGATGCTGGCTACCGTATTCCTCGACCATGTATTGGAAGTGGCCAAAGAGCTGCTTCCTGCGCTGACCGTGGATTCGGTCCGCAAGGCCATTATGGAGGACAAGGAAAACGTCAGTCCCGAGGCTTTCTGCTCGGAACTGAAAGAATTCATTGACCAAAAAAATGACAAGAACTACCGCATCCTCTTCCTCGTCGACGAGGTGAGCCAGTTCATCAGCAACCGGGAATATCTCCTCTTGCAACTGCAGGAAGTGGTCACCGGCTTGCACAAGTATTGTGATGACAAGGCATGGGTGGCTTGTACGGCCCAGCAGGACCTGAGCCAGCTGATGAGCAACATGCAGATTGTCTCTACCAGCGAAGACTACGGCAAGATTATGGGTCGTTTCGAAGTGCGTGTTTCCCTGAAGGGTACCCAGACCGAATACATCACTCAGAAACGTCTGCTCGACAAGAATGAAGAAGGAAAAGATACGTTGGACAAGGTCTGGGAAAACAATCATCTGGCCATCGAGAACCAGTTCACCTTGCCCAGTTCTTTCCATTCCTATAAAGATGAAGAAGACTTCATCAACTACTATCCGTTCGTGCCTTACCAGTTCCGTCTGATTATGAAGGTACTCGACTCCTTTGGTAATCTGCGCTACATCGATTCACAGAGCCGAGGCAACGAGCGTAGTATCATCAAGATTACCCATAGCACCGCCGACAAATTCAAGGAAGATGCAGTGGGCAAACTGATCTCGTTTGACAAGTTCTATAACGCCATGTTTGTGGGCTCACTGATGGCTGCCGGACAGAAAGCTATCAATAACGCAGAAGGAATGATTCAGGAGTATGCAGACAGGGAGTTTGCCGAACGAGTGGTACACCTCCTCTTCATGATCTGCAACCTTTCGACACCCGACAAGCTGCTCTTCCCGGCTACCCAGGAACACATCGTTACGCTGCTGATGGACGAAGTCGACATGGACAAGGCAGCGCTCATTGCCCGTACCGAAAAAGCCCTGGCCTTCCTCGACCAGAAGCATATTATCCGTACCGAGAAGTTTACGGACGGACGTGCAGATATCTATTGCTTCCAAAGCGAAGACGAAATTGATGCGGCACGCGAGATCGAAAGCATGCAGATTGACCAGGCCACCATGGCCAACTATTTTGCAGACATCTTCAGCAAACATTTCAAGTGTACAGCCAGCTCGAACAAGGAAACATACTGTTCGCGCAGCTTCTCCATCGGATGGTCTATTTACGGACGTAATTTTTATGCCAACAATGCGGACATCAATATTGAGTTCTTGCTAGGCAAACAACAGCCTAATGGGAAATTTTTCGGTAACGAGCCTAACAAACTGACTTTCAATATTGAAAAGGAACTGGCCAAAGATAAGCTTCTAACGAATGATTTTTTCTGGTATTGCCAGGTTCAGAAATTTGCCGCAGAGAAAATCAACTCAGAGGCCCGGCGCAAAACCATTGAGTCGTTTGCTAAACGAGCAAATGAGGTTTACGAGAAACGTATTGTGCCTAAGTTGAACCGCATTTTAAACAAATGTGAGATTCTGTCGGGTGACACAATGGTTCAAGTTGCCGGTGAAGGTGTACAGCGGTATAAGAATGCATTGAACCAGCATTTTGCCAATGTCTATACCCACGCTACGATGGCAATGGGGCAAAATATTCCTGCATCTATGGATAGCTTACGTGCCAGCATCGTTCGCCCTATTGAACCGAATGAATACTCTCCGTTGAACCCCATGTCACCTGCAGAACAGGAAGTAGAGCAATACATCCGTGCTCAGTTTGGTACGGTATTTGTCAGCGAAATTGTACGGTATTTTGGTGCACGACCTTTCGGATGGTCGGAGTTTGCAACGCTTTATTTCTTGAACGAACTGCGCCGGCGTGGACGTTGGTCTTTGAAATATAACAATGATGCCAACATTGACAATAAACTGATAGCCCAGAATATTGTCAAGGAACAGAATAAATTTACGGTAGTAGCAGCTACCTCCATCTCTCAGGAACTCATCAATGAGTTTGTAGAAGCGTGGAAGTATGCACTCAATACGCCGACAGCACCTGCCTCCTATGACAGTGGCGAACTCTTCCGTCTCTGTAAAGACACTGCTCCGGGTGAAAAGCATATCAGCATCCACACTATCCAGCATAACTACGGTCATCTCCGCAACGAGATTGCAGCCTATCCTTTTGTCTCTGTTATCGACGAAGCCTTGTCTCTACTGGAAGGTTGGGAAGCCGAACGTGATCACAAGAAGTTCTTCGAACGGGTAATTGCCGAACGCGAACAAGGCAAGGAAATATTCGACCGATGCAAAAAATTGCATGCTTTTGTGAAAGACCATCTGCCTTCTTACCTGAATATTCGCAACTTCACACAACAGAACAAGGATAATTTTGCTTTCCTGGAGCTGCAAGAAAAGGTGGATGCTCTTCAAGCTATCTTGACCGACCCATGGCCCTTACCAAACATGAAACAGTACAACCAACTCAACCGTGAACTGGCGAAGGCGCTGGAGCAGGTGAAGAAGGAGAAGCAGGAGGAAATCGTTCGCCGCTATCAGTTGGTTTTTGAAGACTTGCAAAAAATTGCAGCCGAGGCTGAGGTGGAATATACCATCAACGAGGCGCATGTCATTCAGCAAATGACCGGCAGTGACAATCTCTATGTGCTGGATAACAATCTGAACACTACGGATTACCGTGCCGAACAGGTGAAGGAGATTATGAGCCGTAAACATAAACAGGAAGGCAACGGTGGTGAAGATGACCAACCCCGACGTCGCATCCGCATGATTTCTTTGCACACGGGTTCTACGCAACCTCTCAATACCGAAGCCGATGTGGATAAATACCTAGCTAATTTGAAGGTGGAACTCATGAAGTATGTGAATTCACGAGAAGAGAATGATGACATCATGGTTAAATAAGAAAAGGAAATGGATACCAATAGATTGAAACGCTTCGCTACCGAAGCGAGAAACAAGATACGTCAGGGAGTAGTGAATAAACTGCTCACTTTAGGTTTTAATGCAGCAGGAGAAGCCGATGAGTTTCCCCGTCAGTTGCAAGGTTCTACCCTCTTTCGTGGGCAGCAGCTGGAAGAATCGTTTTATGACAAGTGGATTGCCTTGCACGAGGCAATCCAGAAGCAGGGATTGAAGGAGGTGTATGAAGAAGTGTCCTACACCTGGTTCAACCGTTTTGTAGCCATCCGCATCCTGCAGATGAATGGCTTTATCGACCGCATACTGGTGTTCGACAACCCGGACATCCGGGTGCCGCACATCGTGACGGAAGCCCGCCAGGGCCGTTTCCCCGTGCTGACTACCAGCGAACAGCTGCGTCTGCGCAACATCATCACAGACCCTACTAAGACCTATGAGCAGTTCGTCATCCTGATTACGGCATTCTGCCATACTACGCCCATCTTGAACCGATGTTTCGGCAGTATCAACGACTACACCGAACTGCTGCTTCCGAACGACATTCTGGAAGAAGGCGGCTTCGTAGATATGTTCAATCACTCCGAGTTTATTACGGAAGAAGATTACAAAACCACCGAACTCTTAGGCTGGCTCTACCAGTTCTACATTGCTGAACGAAAGGACGAGGTATTTGCTTCCTTCAAGAAAGGCAAGAAAGCCGAAGCAGACGACATTGCTCCGGCTACGCAGATCTTTACCCCCAACTGGATTGTGAAGTACATGGTAGAGAATACCTTGGGCCGTATCTATCTGGACAACAACCCGGGCGCTGACCTCCAGGAACAGATGCCTTACTTGGTGGAAAAAGCGGAAGGCAACGAAGAAGCTATCTATCACTACGACCAGTTGGAAGACTTGCGCGTGATTGACCCCGCTTGTGGTTCGGGTCACATCCTGCTGGAGGCGTTCGACCTGCTCTACACGATGTATCTGGATGAATTTTACAGCCGTGAGGAAGCCATCTCTGCCATCTTCGAGCACAACTTAGTGGGTATCGACCTCGACACCCGTGCCCGTCAGCTGGCTACCTTTGCCTTGCTTTTGAAGGCTTGCCAGCGTGACGATAGTTTCCTCGATGCACACTGCATGCCGAGAGTGCTGGATATGCCGGTGTGCAACCGCTACACCTGGCGAGACACATCCGGTCATTTTGATACCTGTTACGGCTTGGCGAGCTGCAGCAAGCCCGATGAGTTGGATAAGGCCTTCCAACTGATGGAGCAGGCTGCCACCTTGGGAGCTATTATGAAGTTTGCTATCAGCGAGGATACACGAGCTTACTTACAAACGTGCGTGGCTCGCTACGAAGAGAAACCGCAATTTGACAAAGCTTTTGAATCGCTGATTCATGGGTTCCGTATTATTTTGGCACTGACGGACCAGTATGCGGCTGTGATTGCTAATCCGCCGTACATGGGGGCTGGCAATATGAACGAAGTGCTGAGCGATTATGTAAAGAAGAATTACGCAGATAGCAAGAGCGACTTATTCTCTGTTTTTATGACAGTGGCTGAAAGCATGTTGAACACTAAGGGTAAATACGGCATGATCAATATGCAGAGCTGGATGTTCCTTTCCTCCTTTGAAAAACTGCGTACACATATCCTTTCTCAGCTACATATTGATTCCATGCTGCATTTAGGTCCGCGTACCTTTGATGAACTTTCGGGTGAAGTGGTTCAGAATACGGCTTTTGTCATTAGTAAGCACCAACCTTTGGAAGAGGGCGGAGCCTATTATCGTTTGGTGGATGGTAATAACTGCCGTGCTAAAGAAGAACTCTTCTTGTCCCATTGCACGGGCAATGAGGAGAACAACCGCATCTACTACCCGAATGTTTCTCAGAAGAACTTTGAGAAAATTCCGGGTGGGCCAATTGGGTATTGGGTGAGTAAAAATATTATAAACTTATTTGCCAAAGACACTCCTATATCAAAATACTCTATTGCTCGATCTGGATTCTCTACAGGAAATAATGATTTATTTATAAGAGCATGGACTGAAGTATCTTTAAGGAGTATTGGTTTTCAACTTTCAAATAATAAGGAATATCTAGATTCACATTATAAATATTTACCATTTACTGCAGGAGGTAGCTTTCGTAAATGGTATGGAAATATTTATAGCGTAGTCGATTGGACTAATCCAGAGAAAATGCATAGACCTAGAACAACATATATGCATTTATATTTTCAATCTGCTATCACCTGGAATGCAATAACCTCAGGAGATTTAAGTTGTAGAATATATGATAAAGGATTCTTATTTGAACATGCTGCTGCAAGTTTATTTGTAAAGACTAGTTTTAGCCATAATTATTTTCTTGCGTATATAAATTCTCCCGTATTTAGATACCTTTTTAAGGTTTTAAATCCAACTCTTAACAATGGAGCTGAAATAGTTTCTTCTGTTCCTATTGCATTAGCCCAAAGCAATGTAGATGATATGGTTTCACAGAACATCTACATCTCCCGCTCCGATTGGGACGCCCACGAAACCTCTTGGGACTTCCAGCGCAATGAGCTGCTGACCATCGATGCTGAAACCTATGCCGACAATATCCAGTATCAGATAGACAAGCACGAAAAGGCAACCGGAGAAAGAATCTGCATCGACGCAGCAGCACCCGAATTAGGCAGCTTGGCTTGGCGCATGGAGCAGTACAAACTGAAATGGGAAAAACGCTTTATGCAGCTTCATGCCAATGAAGAAGAACTGAACCGCCAGTTCATCGACATCTACGGCCTGCAAGACGAACTGCCCCCCGATGTTCCGTTGGATGAGGTAACCATTCTGCAACAAGGAGAAATATCGATTGAGTGAGAGCAGAGCCAAGCTTGCTTGAGCTATGCCGAACGATTGAGATATTGGGCGAAGCCAAATTAAGATTGAGTGAGAGCAGAGCCAAGCCTAACAAAATTTAAAAAGCAACTTATCATGGAATCTTGTATGACAACAAATTATAAAGCAGGCCAAAAAGTAACTCATATTATAGAATATGTGGTCAGCTGTGTAGGAGCTTTTTCGCAGCGTTTTAAATTGACCAATGCACAGGCGTATGCTTATTTGCATCGGTTTAAAGCCATCGACTTTTTAATAGACTGCTATGCAGCCGAACATACATTGTCTATTGAAGAGGCTGTAGATGACATCGTACAAATCTGTAAAAAGAATGGAGGACGTATCGCATGATTGAATTATATCACGGTAGTAATGTTGAAATAAAAACGATTGATTTAAGTCGTTCTCGTAAAGGAAAAGATTTCGGTTGTGGCTTTTATCTCAATCCGAATAGAGGAGAAGCGGAAGAAATGGCTGTCAGAACCACCAAGCGCATGATGGAAGGTTCTCCTATTGTCAGCAGGTTTCTTTTCGACGAAGCGGTGTTAACACATTCAGGCTGTTTGTCAGTGAAGATATTTTCAGACTATACGTTGGATTGGGCAGAGTTTATATTACAAAACAGGCGTAATTTAAGCAACAACCCTATACATCCTTACGATATCGTAGTAGGACCTATTGCTAATGATACAGTTGGCGTGCAGATGAGGCGATATTTACAAGGTTATATCAGCATAGAACGTATGATAGACGAACTGAAATTCAAACAGCCAAGCATTCAGTATTTTTTTGGCACAGAACAAGCCATTCAACACTTAAAGCGAATCTGACATGAATGAAGATATTCAATTTCAAATAGAATGCCTTTCTACTGAAATCGTAGAATTGCTGATGGATAAATATAATTGGGACATTAAAACAGCACTTGATGAATGGTATGCTTCAGAGACTTTTAAGCGAGTTTGCAACCCACAAACGGGTTTATATTATGAAGGTGCTGTATATGTCTTCTCTTATCTGGAAAATGAAATAGAAACAGGCATTATCAAGTAATAATATGGAAATCAACAAACAACATATCGTATGGCACGATGACGTGCTTATCAAACAATTCATCAGCTACGCCATCGGCTGTATGATGGGACGCTATAGTCTGGACAAAGACGGACTCATTCTGGCTAACCAAGGGGATACGCTGAAAGAATACTTGGAACAAATACCGAGTCCTACCTTCATGCCCGATGAAGACGGCATTCTGCCGCTGATGGACGAAAACTCGCCTTTCCCCGATAATGTGGTGACCCGCCTGGCGGAATGGGTGAAGGTGGCATTAGGCGCTGAATGGCAGACAGCCAACCTGAACTGCATGGAAACCGCCTTGGGTAAGTCGCTCGCCGACTACCTAGCCAAAGACTTCTGGAAAGACCATAAGAAGATGTACCAGAACCGTCCGATTTACTGGCTGTTCTCTTCGAAGAAGGGTGCCTTCAAGGCCTTGGTCTATATGCACCGCATGGATCCGTACACCGTAGGTAAGGTGCGCAACAAGTACCTGCTCCCCTACATCGAGTGGCTCAAGGCACAGATTGAAGCCTTGATGGCTCGTCAGGCAGAACTGAGCAACGCAGAACGAAAGCAGCTGCAGAATTTCCAGAAGCAATTGGAAGAATGCCGCGAGTATGATGTGCGTCTGCACGAAGCCGCCACCCATCCCATGAATATGGATCTGGATGATGGTATTGTGGTCAATTATGCGAAGTATGGAGACATCTTGGCGAAATTGAAATAACCCGATCAAGTAGATTAAAATATGGAATGACCTATGAATACAATCGATAATGATACCTATAACCGCATCCATTTTGCCGTGATGGCCATAGAAAGTGGTGCTCGCAAGATGGGTATTTCGGGAAAGGAAATGCACGATCGGTTAAAAAAACAAGGATTGATTCATCGCCGCCTAATCAAGCGGTATGAAGACCTGCATACGCAGAGTCTGGACTGGGTGGCGGATGATATTTGTGAAACACTTTTAAATTGGGAGGCTGAAAAGGTTATCGAGGAGGAAAGGTTATGAGAGAGAATGTTTTATGGCGCAAGCAGAGCCGTATCATTATCAAGCTGGCAGAACTGTTGCAGATTGATGCAGAAAGAGCGCTCGATTTATTTTACTCTACTCGCACCTACCAGCTGCTGTCTGACTCTAAATATGGTTTGCAACTGATGAGTGATGACTATATATTAGAGGACTTGATTCAGGAACTCAGAGGTATGGATGATAAAGAAAAAAATCAATGACTATAAAAGAAAAGATATTCAATTATTTTGCTGCCAGCGAAGACCTGCACGTATTGTTCGTGTTCGACGGGATGGGTATGCTTCAGAATGATATAGAAGAAGATGCGACTCCCTGGCCGGATGATTACGTATATCAAGTCTTCGCCGAAGATTGGTTTACCACCAAAATCCGACTGGCCGGCGAATGGGCAAACAAGAAAGTGGTGCTGGTGTTCAAACAGGTAGAACCCACCACCCAGGAGGCTTGTCTGTCTTTCCCCTTGATGGGCGCTTTGCAAGCCAATATGGTGTTTCATGAAGAAGATGCCATTGCTTTTATGCAGCAACGGGGCATCCCCATGCAGTATGCAGACTTCTTCCAGCGCCATATTTCGGAACTGCTGCGTGACCGCTTCAATAAGGTACTTTCGCCTTACTATCATAGCAACGTGTTTAATCTGGATTATGCACATCGAGGCATTCTGTCTGTTTATTTGGGCAGCAGCAAGATGCTTGAATGGTTCCAAATCATTGCTCAACTCATCATTCTGAGTGCGCAAGAAGATACGGGCAAGGCCAATGCCTTCTGGAACAAGCTGCAGGCTAATGATAAAGTCAGAGCCAATGACATCCAAGCGACTTTGGCAGAGAAATTTACCAGCTTAGTGGGATGTTCGTTTAATCCGTCCAGCATGCAACCCATGGGTGATGTGGTTGAAGCGATGAAGTACAATGCCATTACCCAGTTGCTGGCGGTGCAAGAGGCTGACCCCTACAAACGGCTCAAGATTCAAAACAGCATGAAGTTGCAGCAGCTGAACAGCATGCTGACTTCAATTGCAGAAAACACCAAGCTGAATGAAACTTTCTCCAAAGCCTTCCAGCGGTTAAGTCAGCACATCAAGGAAGAAACACTATTGGAAGTCTATGGCCCGGATGCTCCGTATTGCTTCCTGTCGGAAACAATGTGCATGCAAATCGTCAAGCAACTGGTAAAGGCTTCCATCTACACCAATCCGGATGAAGTACAGGAGCGCTTGCATAAGATGCAGAAAGAGGCCTTGCTGAGCGAACGTTTCAGAAAGACTATGGAGTTCTTGGAGCAAATTTGCCGCTTCTATACCAGTGTGAACAGCTTCGATACGTTAAAGTTGAATACACCCGACAAGTACCTTTCTCTCTACACCTCAAGTTTCTACCAACTGGATCGGTACTATCGCCAGGCGGTATGCGCGTATGCCGACTTAGGCGATGCACACAGTGAAACCGTAGAGAAGATGAAGCTGCGAATGGACAATGACTATGCTTCACTGACCAATGAGTTGAACTTGGAATGGGTACGTTGTATGCAGGAAGTAGGCACAGGTTTTGAAACCATTACTACTGTAGAAAGACAACCGGACTTCTTCAAAAACCATATCGGTTCACCCAAACTAAAGACGGCCGTCATTGTCAGCGATGCCTTCCGATATGAGATGGCTACAGAGCTGATGGAACGTCTCACAGGTAAGAAACATGTGGCCTCACTATCCCCTGCCTTAGCTATGTTGCCCACAGATACAAAATATGGCAAACCGGCTTTGCTGCCTCATGAAACGCTGGAATGTACCGGTACGGATATGCTGGTAGATGGTAAAGTGCTGGGCTCTACAGAGGCACGCACCAAACAATTGCAGCAATATTGCGACAATTCGGTTTGCATCAACTATGACACCTTAATGGGGATGGAGAAACGAGAAAAGCGGGAAGTGTTCAAGAATAAACTGGTCTACGTCTTCCACAACACACTCGATGACCAATGCCATGGCTGCAACCTGAGGATCTTTGCTTCTGCTACGCGGAATGCTTTGGATGAATTGCAACAACTTATCCTCTTCATTCATGACTATGCCAACGTAACAGAGGTATATCTCACTGCCGACCACGGCTTCCTCTACAATGATATGCCCTTTGAAGAAAAAGACAAGCAGGTCATTACAGAAGATACAGAAGAAAAGAAAACCCGTTATTTCCTGTGCAAGAACGAGGAAAAGGATTTCGGCATTAGTAAATTCCCTCTTCAAGCTGTTTCTGCCATGAAAGGTAATTACGTGGTAGGTGTGCCTACCGGCACCAACCGACTGGCCAAAGAAGGCGGTGATTACCCGTTTGCTCATGGTGGGGCTTCTCTACAAGAATTAGTCATTCCTGTTATTCATAGCAAATACAAGGAAGAGAACAAGAAGGGCAAAGTAAGTGTATCACTGCTGGAACCCACACTTACTCTTTCTTCCAGCCGTATGAAAGCGCACTTGGTACAGGGAGAAGCTGTTACCATGAATATGCAACCTCAAACGGTACACTGCGCCATCTATGTGGGCGATGAAGCGGTATCTCCTATCAAGACAATCACCTTGAACTCTACCGATGCGGAAATGGGAGCCAGCCGTCTCTATGAAGTGGACCTGACGGTTACTCAATCGGCTACTTCTAAGATTATGCAGTTTAAGGTGTTTAAGGAGGAAGACGCCCTGAATCCGGTAATTGCAAAAAATATTATCAACAATACGCTCATTGAGCAAGATGATTTTTAACGTATGACACTTCAAGATAAGATAGTAGCAGCGTTTGGTGGTAAGGTAGTCCGCAAGGACCTGGCTTTTCAGGTGAAAGGCAACTTACCGGTCCCTACTTATGTACTGGAATACCTGCTGGGACAATACTGTGCCAGCGATGACCCTCAAATAATTGAAGAGGGTGTGGAAAAGGTAAAGACCGTCATTCGCAACAATTATATCAGTCGAGCGGAAGCTGACCTTATCAAAGGCCGTATCCGCGAACGAGGCTCGTATACTGTAATTGACAAGATTACGGCCACCCTGAACGACAAGCAGGATCAGTATGAGGTGGCTTTTGCCAACCTGGGACTGACCAAAATTCCGATTGGGGATATCGTCATCCAACGCAATCCCAAACTCTTGTCGGGCAATGGTGTATGGAGCATCATCAAGATCAATTATCTTTCTGGTGACGACATCCGCATCCGCTGGGAAATCCAATCGCTGAAACCTATTCAGATTTCTAATATCGACTTGGACGAGTACATTGCCCAACGAGGGAAGTTCTCGACCGAAGAATGGATGGCACTGCTGATGCATACCATCGGACTGAATCCCGACAACTTAAACCGACGGGAGAAATTCATTGCCCTGGCTCGACTGCTGCCCCACATCGAGAACAACTTCAACTTTGTAGAGTTGGGACCGAAAGGTACAGGTAAATCGCACGTGTATCAGGAATTCTCGCCCTACTCGGTTTTGGTAAGCGGTGGCGACGTGACCAGCGCCCGACTGTTTGTGAAGATGTCGGGCAACAAGGAAATCTTAGGATTGGTAGGCTACTGGGACGTGGTGGCTTGGGACGAATACGAACAGAAGCCCCATCGCGCCATCGAAGCCAAACTGGTAGATACCATGCAGAACTACCTGGCCAACAAATCGTTCAACCGCGGAAAGGGTACCCACGAGAGTACGGCCTCGATGGCTTTTGTGGGCAACACCAAACACACGGTTCCCTACATGCTGAAGAATAGCCATCTGTTTGAATCCATCCCTTCGGACTTCCTGCAGACGGGTGCTTTCCTCGACCGAATCCATGTGTACAACCCTGGCTGGGAAGTAAAGGTACTGAAGAAAAGCTCGTTCAGTACAGGCTATGGACTGATTACCGATTACATCTCAGCCATCTTGCATGAGTTGCGCAGTATCGACTACTCAGCTAAATTGAATCAATATGCCAAATTTAGTGGCACCCTTTCGGAACGCGACCACAATGCCATCCGCAAGACTTTTTCCGGATTCTGCAAACTCCTCTATCCAAACGGAGTGATGACGGATGAAGAAGCCAAAGAACTGATTGACTTTGCGGCAGAATCGCGCAAGCGTGTGAAGGACCAGCTCTATCTCATTGACACCACGTTCTGCGCTGAGCCTGCCAAGTTTGAATATACTTGGTTGGAAACAGGAGAAGTGGTCAAGGTAGAAACATTAGAGAATCTGGAAAACCACCACCGCAATGTCATTGAAAGCAAGGCTGCAGAGGAAGTGGAAATGGAAGATTGCTCGGTACAAGCACAAGCTGCTGCACCTGGAGATCCGGATCAAATTGCACCAGTTGCACGTTCACCCAGACCTCGTATCAAGCCTTTGGTTAGCACCATGATTTCCATCCGTGAAAACCAGGGAGGAGTCACCTACAAGGGATTATTCGGAGACTATCTTCGAGATGCTAAGGAAATCACCTTGATTGATCCTTTTATCCGGCAACCCTACCAGATTGACAACTTCGTGGACTTTGTGCAGACCATACGCGAAGTGACTACACAGGATGCTATCAAACTGCACCTGAGTACTCAAAACGAAGACGATGAAAAGGTAGCGGAAGTGATTGACTGTTTCAATGAACTGACCGATGAACTGCTTCCTTTAGGGATTGAGTTTACGTATGACTTCAAGGCTGATCATGACAGACTGATTCGTACGGATGCAGGCTGGACAATCACCTTGGGGCGTGGACTGGATATTTATGAGAAGTTCGGCCGCTTCTCTTTAGGAAGGGCCAATCAGCAGAACAGACGCTGTAAAGCATTTAATGTTTCAATAAATAAAACCAATGAATAGATTATGAAAACACTCTCTGTCAGACAACCCTGGGCATCGCTTATTTGTAGTGGAATGAAAGACGTAGAAAACAGAACCTGGAAACCGGCGCAACTCCCGTGCAGAATTTTGATTCATGCTTCCTCTGCCAAATTACCTAAATCGTGGGCCCAAAAAGCAGGTCCGTTCTTGGCTGGAAAGTTGCTGAATGCGGCCGGTTTCGGCTGGATGCCTTTACCGGAAGAACTTCCTACCTCAGCCATCATCGGCTATGTGGATGTGGTGGGTGTAACTACCGAGAGCGAATCGATGTGGGCTGACGAAGGTTGCCAGCAATGGCAACTGACTCATGCACATGTGTTCGATGAACCCATCCTGGATGTGAAGGGAAAGCTCAACTTGTTTGAATTCCCCTTGGATGAAAACAACTTGCCGCCAGCTCATCAGGTCAACCGCATCCTCCCTTGTATGGAAGGGGACACCTTTGTGATTACCCTGACCGATGCTGCCATGGAAGAGCAATGGAATGGTTATCAGGAGTTTCAGGAAGGGGATGATATGCTTTTCTATAGCTCCGACGAGATGGATGTATTAGTCCTAGAAGATGAAAGTTGCCGTCCGGTTAAAGCAATTCGGGTACAGAATGAAAGCCAGACGAAGTGGATTCATTTTGAGGTGACGGAGAATGGATTTTGGCTGGAGAACGAAGGAACGGAAGATGAACAATACTCCTTCGTATTCCGGTTGGGGAAGAAACTGAACTGATTCGGTCTCGTTACGGTTTCCTGCCATAAGGACAACACCGCACATTTTCGGCGAAAAGAGTCGGATGTGCATAAAAAGATTTGCATTTTTGCCAACTCCAGTTTGCAATATAACGAAGTATTCGTATATTTGCAACGCAGAAAGGAGAAGTAATGGAAGCGTTTTATAGAACCCATAGTTATTTAGTTGAACATACGAACGCGCCGGTACGCCGCGACTTGATGGACGAAATAGACTGGAACGCCCGTCTTATCGGTATTAAGGGTACACGAGGTGTAGGTAAGACCACTTTCCTCTTGCAATATGCACAAGAAAAGTTCGGGCTTGACCGTTCATGTCTGTTTGTCAACATGAATAACTTTTATTTTTCCCAGACCAGTCTGGTAGATTTTGCCGGAGAGTTTGTGAAGAGAGGTGGCAAAGTCCTCCTCATCGATCAGGTGTTCAAGTTGCCCGACTGGAGTCATGAAATCCGTATGTGTCACGACCGCTATCCGAGCCTGAAAATTGTATTCAGCGGCTCTTCTGTGATGCGTCTGAAAGATGAGAATCCCGAGCTAAACGGCATCGTGAAATCGTATAACCTCCGCGGGTTTTCATTCCGCGAGTTTCTTAACTTACAGACAGGAAATCATTTTACCCCTTATACACTTGACGAAATCCTGACGAATCACGAGCATATCGCCAAAACCATCCTCCCCTACCTCAATCCGCTAAACTATTTGCAAGACTACATCCACCATGGATTTTATCCTTTTTTCCTTGAGAAAAGAAACTTCTCGGAAAATCTGCTGAAGACCATGAATATGATGATTGAGGTAGATATTCTGCTTATCAAACAAATTGAGCTGAAATATCTTTCAAAGATAAAAAAATTACTATATTTGTTGGCAGTTGACGGTCCGGTGGCTCCCAATGTAAGCCAGCTTGCCGCCGACATACAGACATCACGCGCCACGGTAATGAATTACATCAAATACCTTGCCGATGCCCGCCTGATTAATATGGTGTATCCTAAAGGAGAAGAGTTCCCGAAAAAACCGGCAAAAATCATGATGCACAATACGAACTTAATGTATAGCATTTACCCGGTGAAAGTAGAGGAACAGGATGTGCTGGAAACCTTCTTTGTCAACACCTTATGGAAAGACCATAAAATAAATAAAGGAGAAAAAGGAACCTCTTTCCTTGTTGACAACAATCTTCATTTCAGGATTTGTGTTGACGGAAGTAAGTTTAAGAGCAATCCGAATGTGTATTATGCCATGCACAAAATGGAGCTGGGACACGGAAACCAGATTCCGCTATGGCTGTTTGGCTTTTTATATTAAGTGAAACTAACGATTTTATTACCTAATTATAATTAGTAATTGTATGACTAAACAAAAAAAATTCATCACATGTGATGGTAACCAGGCTGCAGCACATATTTCATATATGTTCTCAGAAGTTGCAGCTATCTACCCTATCACCCCGTCATCTACAATGGCTGAATATGTAGACGAATGGGCTGCCGCAGGTCGTAAAAACATCTTCGGCGAAACTGTTTTGGTTCAAGAAATGCAATCTGAAGGTGGTGCTGCCGGTGCGGTACACGGATCTCTTCAGGCTGGTGCATTGACAACTACTTATACTGCTTCTCAGGGATTGTTGCTGATGATCCCGAATATGTACAAGATTGCAGGTGAATTCTTGCCTTGCGTATTCCATGTATCAGCTCGTACACTGGCTTCTCACGCTTTGTGTATCTTCGGTGACCATCAGGACGTAATGTCTGCTCGTCAGACTGGTTTCGCTATGTTGTGCGAAGGTTCTGTACAGGAAGTTATGGACTTGGCTGGTGTAGCTCACTTGGCTACTATCAAGTCTCGCGTTCCGTTCATGAACTTCTTCGACGGTTTCCGTACTTCTCACGAAATCCAGAAAATTGAAATGCTGGAAAACGAAGACTTGGCTCCGCTGGTTGACCAGAAAGCTTTGGCTGAATTCCGCGAACGTGCATTGAACCCGAACAAACCGGTGGCACGCGGTATGGCTGAAAACCCTGACCACTTCTTCCAGCACAGAGAATCATGTAATCCGTATTACGATGCAGTTCCGGCTATCGTAGAAGAATACATGAACGAAATCAATAAGATCACCGGACGTAACTATGGCTTGTTCAACTACTATGGTGCTGAAGATGCAGAACGCGTAATCATCGCTATGGGTTCAGTAACTGAAGCTGCTCGCGAAGCTATCGATCACTTGGTGGCTAACGGTGAAAAAGTAGGTTTGGTTTCTGTACACTTGTACCGTCCGTTCTCTGCTAAACATTTCTTGGCAGCTGTTCCTAAGACTGCTAAGCGTATTGCTGTTCTTGACCGTACAAAAGAACCGGGTGCAACCGGCGAACCTTTGTTCCTCGATGTGAAAGAATGCTTCTACGGACAGGAAAATGCGCCTCTTATCGTAGGCGGACGTTACGGCTTGGGTTCTAAGGATACTACTCCGGCTCAGATTCTGGCTGTATATGAAAACTTGGCATTGGCTATGCCGAAAGATCACTTTACCGTAGGTATCGTAGACGACGTTACTTTCACTTCTCTTCCTCAGAAAGAAGAAATCGCATTGGGCGGTGAAGGTATGTTCGAAGCTAAGTTCTTCGGTTTGGGAGCTGACGGTACAGTAGGTGCTAACAAGAACTCTGTAAAAATTATCGGTGACAATACCGACAAATATTGCCAGGCTTATTTTGCATACGACTCTAAGAAATCTGGTGGTTTCACTTGCTCTCACTTGCGCTTCGGTGACCATCCTATCCGTTCAACTTATTTGGTAAATACTCCGAACTTCGTAGCTTGCCACGTTCAGGCATACTTGCACATGTATGATGTAACTCGTGGTTTGCGTAAGAACGGTACTTTCTTGCTGAATACAATCTGGGAAGGCGAAGAGTTGGCTAAGAACTTGCCGAACAAGGTGAAGAAATACTTTGCTGAAAACAATATCTCTGTTTACTATATCAATGCTACCAAGATTGCTCAGGAAATTGGTTTGGGTAACCGTACCAATACCATCCTTCAGTCTGCATTCTTCCGTATCACAGGCGTTATCCCTGTAGATTTGGCTGTAGAACAGATGAAGAAGTTCATCGTGAAATCTTACGGTAAGAAGGGTGAAGATGTGGTTAACAAGAACTATGCTGCCGTTGACCGCGGTGGTGAATACAAACAGCTGGTTGTTGATGCTGCTTGGGCTAACCTTGAGGTAGAAGCTGCTGCTGCTAATAACGATCCTGCATTCATCAACGAAGTAGTTCGTCCAATCAATGCACAGGATGGTGACTTGTTGCCGGTATCTGCATTCAAGGGTATCGAAGACGGTACTTGGTATCAGGGTACAGCTAAATACGAAAAACGTGGTGTAGCTGCATTCGTTCCTGAATGGAATCCTGAAACTTGTATCCAGTGTAACAAGTGTGCTTATGTTTGTCCTCACGCTTCAATCCGCCCGTTCGTATTGGATGCTAACGAACAAGCTGGTGCAAACTTCACTACACTGAAGGCTGTTGGTAAACAGTTCGACGGTATGACATTCCGTGTTCAGGTAGACGTTATGGACTGCTTGGGTTGCGGTAACTGTGCCGATGTATGTCCGGGTAACCCGAAGAAGGGTGGCAAGGCTTTGACTATGAAGCCGCTTGAAACTCAGTTGGGCGAAGCTGCTAACTGGACTTACTGCTCTGACAACGTGAAGAGCAAACAACACTTGGTTGACATCAAGGCTAACGTGAAGAACTCTCAGTTCGCTACTCCGTTATTCGAGTTCTCTGGAGCTTGCTCTGGTTGTGGTGAAACTCCGTATGTAAAACTGATTTCTCAGTTGTTCGGTGACCGTGAAATGGTTGCTAACGCTACCGGATGTTCTTCTATCTACTCTGGTTCTGTACCTTCAACTCCTTACACTACAAACGAAAAGGGTCAGGGTCCGGCTTGGGCTAACTCATTGTTCGAAGACTTCTGCGAATTCGGTTTGGGTATGGAAATGGCGAACAAGAAATTGCGTAGCCGTCTGGAAGAAGCTATGAAGACTGCTATTGCAAGCGATAGTTGCCCGGCTGAACACAAAGCTGCATTCCAGGAATGGATTGAAGGACGCAACGATGCAGATAAGAGCAAAGCTGCTGCTGAAAAGATCATTCCGTTGGTAGAAGCTACAAAAGACCAGTGTGCTTCTTGCGCTACTATCTACCAATTCAAAGACTACTTGGTAAAACGTTCTCAATGGATTATCGGTGGTGACGGTGCTTCTTACGATATCGGTTACGGAGGTTTGGATCACGTGATTGCTTCTGGCGAAGATGTAAACATCCTGGTATTGGATACAGAAGTTTACTCTAATACAGGTGGTCAGTCTTCTAAGGCTACTCCGCTGGGTGCTATCGCTAAGTTTGCCGCTTCTGGTAAACGTGTACGCAAGAAAGACTTGGGTATGATTGCTACTACTTACGGTTACGTATATGTAGCTCAGATTGCAATGGGTGCTGACCAAGCTCAGACTCTGAAAGCAATCCGTGAAGCAGAAGCTTATCCTGGACCGTCATTGGTAATCGCTTACGCTCCATGTATCAACCACGGTTTGAAAGCTGGTATGGGTAAATCTCAGGCTGAAGAAGCTAAGGCTGTAGAATGTGGTTACTGGCATTTGTGGCGCTTCAACCCGGCTCTGGAAGATGAAGGTAAGAATCCGTTCTCACTCGACTCTAAAGAACCGAACTGGGATAACTTCCAAGACTATCTGAAGGGTGAAGTTCGTTTTGCTTCTGTAGCAAAACAATATCCTGCTGAAGCAGCTGACTTGTTTGCGGCTTGTGAAGACATGGCTAAGAAACGCTATGCTTCTTACAAACGTATGGCTGCTATGGACTGGAGCAACGAAACTCAAGAATAATTTATTCTGACTGAATAATCTCTTAAGAGGGAGAAGGCCGATGGGTTTTCTCCCTCTTTTTTTTGAATCGCTCTCTCACCTCATTTGTTCAGGCAATCAGCACTCAAGCCAATCTGATTTCTTCGAAAAATCGGGAGAAACCATCAGAGGTCAATCTGGTTTCTCTTTTCTCAATCATTTTCTCAATCATACCTTCTGGATATCGCTCATAGAGATATATCCGGGCAACAAGCAAGTCACGAAAAGAGCGTTATACAAGCTTATGATAAACATTCACTCATAAGGGAATAACTGGAAGCATACCCACCCGGAAAGCCATAAAAAAAGCCCCTGTAAAACCTACAGGAGCTTTCTTGTTAATATATCAGACTTGATATTTTATCTTCTCGATTACGGAAGATTTATCCGCCGAAGTTATCGTACATGATAGAAGATTCTTCAACACCAAGGCTATCCAGCATTCCGACAACCGCTTTTGACATCGGACCAGGACCACACATATAGTATTCGATATCTTCCGGAGCTTCGTGATCTTTCAAGTAAGTGTTCAACATTACCTGATGAACGAAACCTGCGGTATACTTCACGCCAGCTGCATCTGCCGCCGGGTCCGGACGGTCGAGTGCCAAGTGGAAGTGGAAGTTCGGGAAATCCTTTTCCAGCGCCATGAAGTCTTCCAGATAGAACACTTCGTTCAGCGCACGGGCACCATAGAAGTAATGCAATTCGCGGTCGGTAGTATGTAGCGTACGAGTCATGTGCATAATCTGCGCACGAAGCGGAGCCATACCGGCACCACCACCTACCCAAATCATTTCCTTCTTCGAATCGAAGATTGGGTGGAAATCACCGTAAGGACCACTCATCAATACCTTATCACCCGGTTTCAGCGTAAAGATATAAGAAGAAGCGATACCCGGATTTACATCCATGAAGCCACTTCTGTCGGCCTTGAACGGAGGAGTAGCGATACGTACGGTCAACATGAACACGTCGCCTTCGGCAGGATAGTTAGCCATAGAGTAAGCACGGATTGTTTCTTCTTCGTTCTTACATTTCAAGCCAAACAAACCGAATTTTTCCCAAGCCGGCAAATATTCGTCACCGATAAGGCTCTTGTCGATATCCTTGTTATAATCCATTTCGAATTTAGGAATCTTAATCTGTGCATAAGAACCCGGAATAAAGTCCATGTGCGCACCCTTAGGCAACTGCACCTTGAACTCCTTGATAAAGGTAGCCACGTTCTTGTTTGAGATAACGGTACATTCGTATTCCTTAACCCCCATTACCGATTCAGGAACCTTGATAGCCATATCGCCTTTCACTTTCACCTGACATCCCAGACGCCAGTGATCTTTCTGCTGCTTACGGCTGAAGTGGCTCACTTCAGAAGGAAGGATTTCACCGCCACCTTCTACCACCTGGCATTTGCACTGACCACAAGAACCCTTACCACCACAAGCTGAAGGCAAGAAAACATTGTTAACCGCCAGCGTATTGAGAAGAGTAGAGCCCGATTCAACCTCCAGCTCGTTTTCTCCATTGACCGTTAATTTCACCTTACCTGAAGCCACCAAGAAGTTTTTGGCAACCAGCAGGATTACTACCAGCACCAGAATAGTCACGAGGAATACTCCAATGCTTGCTAAAATAAAATTCATATCCATTGTATTATTCCTTTCTTTATTAGATGCTCAAACCAGAGAAACACATAAACGCCATAGCCATCAAGCCTACCGTGATAAATGTAATACCCAGACCTTTCAGCGGAGCCGGAACATCAGAGTAAGCCATTTTTTCACGGATAGCAGCCAGTCCTACGATAGCCAGCAACCAGCCGATACCTGAACCCAAAGCGTAAGAAACCGAATCCCAGATGTCACCGATGAACTTAGAGTCAGACGGAGTCAGGTTGATGCGTTGTTGCATAAACAGAGAAGCACCCATGATGGCACAGTTTACGGCAATCAGCGGAAGGAAGATACCCAGTGAAGCGTACAAAGACGGACTGAAGCGTTCCACAATCATTTCAACCAACTGTACGATAGCAGCAATCACGGCAATGAAAAGGATAAAGCTCAAGAAACTCAAGTCGATACCCAAAATACCGTCGGCGGCAAGTACCTTAGTTTGGAGCAAATAGTTGGCGGGTAACGTAACTACCAATACGAATGTTACGGCAATACCCAGCCCCAAAGCTGTCTTCACATTCTTTGATACGGCAAGGTATGAACACATACCGAGGAAGAATGCGAAAATCATGTTGTCCACAAAGATAGAGCGGACTAATAAACTTATAAAGTGTTCCATAATTACGTTTTGAATTAAGAATGATGAATGACGGATCAATCTTCATTCTTCATTAAATTTTATTATTCCTTTTCCTGCAATTCTTTGTGTTTTGCACGCTGATACCAGATAATGCAAGCCACGATAATCAGCGCCATAGGAGGCATCAGCATCAAACCGTTGTTTACATAACCCAGGCTCTTGATTGCATCATAGTTCAGGATATTGATACCCAGAAGCGTACCCGAACCAAGCAGTTCACGGAAGAACGCCACGATAATCAAGATTTTGGCATAACCCAATCCGTTACCGATACCGTCAAGACAAGATTCCCACGGACCATTTGCCATGGCAAACGCTTCCAGACGTCCCATCAGGATACAGTTGGTAATAATCAAACCCACGTATACTGAAAGCTGAACACTCACATCGTAAGCAAAAGCCTTCAGAAGTTCACTTACGATAGTAACCAGCGCAGCTACCACCACCAGCTGAACGATGATACGGATACGGTTCGGAATGGTTTTACGGATCAGTGAAATCACCACATTGGCAAAAGCCGTAATGATAGTTACCGAAAGCCCCATTACGATAGCCGGTTCCAGTTTAGAGGTTACGGCAAGAGCCGAGCAGATACCCAATACCTGTACGGTAACCGGGTTGTTCATGCTGATAGGAGCAGAAAATACTTCTTTGTTTTTAGCTGAAAATAAACTTCCCATATTATTATCTCCTCCTTCTTATTCTTTAGTAGTTAAAAAATTGGTGTACTGTCCCATACAATCTTTCAGCATCTTGTCAACCGCTACAGAAGTAATGGTACCTCCCGAGATTCCGTCAACTTGGAATTCCGGTTTTTCCACCTTACCGTTCTTCACAACTCCCAGACCGATCGCATCGCCATCCAGTACATTCTTGTTCTTGAACTCATCCTGGAAGTGTTCGGTTGCGATTTCCGCACCCAGACCCGGAGTTTCCGATGCATGTGAGAAGTAAGTACCATATACGGTATTCTTATCTTCATTCAAGGCAACATAACCCCAGATAGCGCCCCACAAACCAGCACCGTAAACAGGAATTACATACTTAGTCTGACCTTCAATTTCACAAACAAACAAGTGTGAATGTCCGTTTTCCTTGAAGTCTTTTTCATAACCGGTAACGAAAGCACCTTCATACGGAGTAAGCTTACCATCTTCAGCCACCACCATATCAGCCTTTACCACCTTGTTGAATTCAGCTTCCGCATCGCTCACTTCCGTGATGCCCAGTGAAGCCAGAATCTGTTTTTTAGTATCCAGCTCAACGTTCTTTCCCTGAATGTCGCGCAGAGAAGAGTTGACGAAAGCCAGCAGGAATGCTACGATAACAACCATTACCGAAGCATAAATGATAGTATAAGAGTTACTATTAGTATTCATTGTATATTCGGTTTTATTTGTTAGACATAGCACGTTTAGCGCGGCGTGAGATATTGTTCTGAACCACTACATAGTCAATCAGCGGAGCGAAGATGTTCATCAGCAAGATAGCCAACATCATACCTTCTGGATAACCCGGGTTCAGCACACGGATGATGATTGCCATGGCACCAATCAGGAAGCCATAAACAAACTTACCGTTTTCTGTGCGTGAAGAAGTAACAGGGTCGGTAGCCATAAACACCGCACCGAAGCAGAAACCGCCCAAGCACAAATGTTCATACCAAGGCATCTGAGCCACACCTGTATCCGGACCTACGGCATTGAAGATCAAAGCCATGATGGCACCACCGGCAAATACCGAGAACATGGTTTTCCAGCTTGCCACACCCGACCATAACAAGATAACCGCACCGATAGCAATGGCAATCACACTGGTTTCACCGATAGAACCCGGAACCAATCCTGTAACCATATCCCATGAGAAAGCCGGACATTCAGCCACCTTAGCCACACCCAGCGGAGTAGCAGCGGTCAAGCCGTCAACGGTTTTTCCCAATCCGAAAATGCTGTCGCCCGATACCCATACGGCATCACCCGACATCTTGGTAGGATAAGCAAAAAACAAGAAAGCACGGGTAATCAGTGCAGGGTTGAAGATATTCATACCTGTACCGCCGAATACTTCCTTAGCAAAAATCACAGAGAAGGCAGTAGCCACGGCCAGCATCCACAACGGACAGTCTACCGGCACAATCATCGGAATCAGCATACCCGAAACCAAGAAACCTTCCTGAATTTCTTCCTTCTTCCATTGAGCTACCACAAATTCGATTCCCAGACCTACCACGTAAGATACGATAATCTTAGGCAATACAGCCAGGAAACCATAGATAAACATTTCAACGAAGCTACCTTCAGCCCCTGTAGCGAGGAAATGCTGGTAACCCACGTTATACATACCGAACAGCAAAGCCGGCATCAATGCGATAACCACGAGTGACATGATACGTTTGCTATCAATCGCATCGTGGATGTGTGTACCCGTTTTCGAAGTAGTATTCGGAACGAACAAGAAAGTTTCGAAGCCGTCGAATACCGAACGAAAAGCATGGTATTTGCCTCCCTCTTCAAAGTTCGGCTTTATCTTGTCGAGATAATTTCTTAATGCTTTCATTTAATTGTTAGTTTGATAGTTTGTATTAACACATTTCACGACGGAGCATATCCAAGCCGTCACGAACAATACGTTGCAATTCCATCTTAGAAGAGCAGACAAATTCACACAGAGCGAAGTCTTCGGGTGCCACTTCATAAATACCTAATTGCTCCATACGGTCAATATCACCGGCAATGATAGCCTTGATCAAGTACTCAGGCATGATATCCATCGGGAGCACACGGTCGTATTCATTCGACATGATCATGTGACGTTCGCCACCTTTCACACGTGCATCGAGCGTATATTCCTTCTTGCCCATCAGCCAGCTGAAATAAGAGCGGCTTGTACTGAACTCATTGAAACGCGGCATAATCCAGCCGAACATTTCGTGAACATCACTTCCCTCCGGAATAACGGTTACCTGACTATGGAAAGCACCCAAGAATCCGTTAGCCGAAATCTGCTTGCCGGTCAACACGTTACCGCTGATGTAGCGCAACTCCTTGCCGTTATTCACATTGCCAGCCAGCACATCGGTAAGCAGTGCACCCACTTTCAGTTTGCAATAAGCAGCTTTCTTGACTTCCGAACCGGTAATAGCCACCATACGGGTCAAGTCTACACGTCCGGTATTAAACAGACGTCCGATGAAGATAACCGCCTGCGCATCGATAGTCCATACGGTTTCCCCCTTGTTTACCGGAGCGATATGGTTAATCTGTACGCCCACATTACCTGCAGGATGAGGTCCGTCAAAAGCAGTAACCACCACATTCTTAGCCTGAGTCAAAGCAGGCGACTTCTGGTTAACACTGATACTCAGATACGTTTTAGCCATTTTAGCCAGCGCATCAAGCCCTGTCTGGAAGTTCAGTTCCTCCCCTTTAAGCGCCATTTCGAAATCAGGAGCCAGCGGATTTGTATCGAAAGCCGAAACAAAGATAGCTCTCGGAGCTACGGTAGGGTCAGCCACCACGTCATACGGACGCTGCTTGATAAACGCAAACATACCACTGCCCAGCAAAGCCTCTTTAACGGCTTCCCCGTTCATGGTAGATACGTTCTGCTTTCCGAACTCTTCAAAGTCCTGTTCAGGAGCAGCTTCCACCGTAATGCTCAACACCTTACGGCGAGCACCACGCTCCACACTCGTTACTACGCCGCTTACGGGCGAAACAAATTTCACTTCAGGATGATTCTTGTCAATAAACAAGGGTCCTCCGG